>ERZ773003.158-NODE-158-length-56347-cov-4.393697_pt1 | contig 56347 bp, 48 predicted proteins | sample MGYA00580668_ERZ773003 | MGnify/ENA primary metagenome ERZ773003 (study PRJEB29015, sample SAMEA2738002) | human oral metagenome | biome: human oral; feature: human-associated habitat; material: dental | place: China | collected 2126 ...
TTAGCTTTTTTCATTTTTCACCTCAATGATATATAATTAAATAATTTTTTTATAAAAACCAAACCATAAAGAAAGGGATCGTATGGGAAAGTTAAATTTCAAAGGAGCCCATGTGCTGTCTGCGGCAGTATGCGCCGTGCTATTTGCAAACGTCTGCGAAGCGCAGTATATAGAGCGCGGCAAAATAGGCGATATAAAAAGCTGGGAGACGGACGAATACAAAGCGTACTGGGGCCTAGACAGTATGAACGCGTCGGTAGCTTATGCTAAAGGCGCCACCGGCAAAGGAGTAAAACTCGGCGTGGTCGATTCGGGTATGCTTCTAAGCCATCAAGAATTCGCAGGAGGCAGGGTTACGGGGACGACCGCGAAGGGCGAGTACTCCAAAGACGGCATGCGTTACCCCGACGCGGAATTCGGCAACGCGCCCTTTAAACAAAAAGGCAGCGATGAAAAAGACAAGACAGACAAGGGCAAATTTAAAAAAGGTCAAAAATTTGAAACTAACGGCGATTGGATAGCCGGGACGAACGACTCGCACGGCACGCACGTAGGAGGCACGATAGGGGCCAACCGCGACGGACGCGGCACGCACGGCGTGGCATGGGAGTCGAGATTATACTCGGGAAATACAGGCGGAAACGACGGCATGACCTACGGCCCAAATCAAGACTACGGATACTTCTATGCCGTATATAACGAGCTTGCTAAATCGGGCGTAAGAGCGATAAATAATAGCTGGGGATCAAATAGAAGAGTAAATTCCTCCTATCCGGGCGCGGAAGGTTACAGCGGGATTCCCGGTACGGCGGCTAATCCTACTAAGCCTAATCATCATCTATACCTCAAAGATATAGATACCGCTAAAAAAGCTTATTATCAATTCGTAGTGGACGGCCGGAAAAGCTTCATAGATGCCGCATACGAAGTCGCTAAAAAATACAGAATAATCCAAGTCTTTACCGCTGGCAATAGAGACGGCATGGAAGAATCCTACACAAGGGCGATGCTGCCGTATTTTCGCCCCGACGTGGAAAAGCTATGGCTAAACGTAACGGGACAAACTGACGGCAATGCCCAAAGATTTAATACCGCGGGAGATTCTAAATGGTGGACCATAGCAGCGCCTGGAGTAAAGATAAAATCCTCTATCGTAGATGTCAAAACAGGCAAGGCGGGATACGCTTCTTGGGGCGGCACGTCTATGGCGGCACCTCACGTAACGGGAGCCTTGGGCGTCATAATGTCCAGATATAACTATATGACGAACGAGCAGGCACGAGATGTCTTACTAACAACGGCGAGACAGACGAAGTATTCGTTCAAAAAGAATGATACTAGCAAGCTTTCGGGCTGGACGAGCGAGCTTGGAGTGCCCGATAAAAGATGGGGCTGGGGCATAGTAGATCTCGGCAAGGCGATGTTCGGACCGGGTCAGTTTCTAGGGAAATTCGACGTAAATATGGACGTAGATGACGTCTGGTCCAACGACATCTCTGATAAGGCGATAAAATTTAGAAAGACCGAGGACGATGCGGATGCTGCGGCTTGGGCAGTGCGCAAAGCACAACTCGATGCTAAAGGCGGAAATTTAATCGCAGAAGAAAGAGCCGAATACAATGTAGAGCTAGCCAGAGAGCAAGCGCGAGCGCATAGAGCGGCGGAAGGCTATAAAGGAATGCTGATAAAAAGAGGCGGCGGCACGCTAACGCTTGCGGGCGATAACACCTACAGCGGCGATACGATCATAAAAGGCGGGCAGATCACGGCGCTAAATCAGTCTTTAAAAAACAGCAAGGTGACCGTAGAAAACGGCGGCGCCTTGAAGATCAAAAAGAGCCTAACCGTCCAAGAGGTCAAAACCGACGTATTCAATAAGCCGAAAGAATTCGTAAATAAAACTAGAACCGCCACCTCAGATACCGTCACGGCGACGATAAAGCAAGGCGGCAGATACGTCGTATCGCACGCGGGTATAGTCGGCATGTCTTCGGCAGGAGCTACGAATTTGAACCTCACGTTTGAAAAAAATTCCATCGTAGATCTAGAAAATCCTCTTTTCGAAGATGCGCAAAAGATATATAAAGATCCTGCAAAATCAAAGAGATACTGGGTAGAAGGTAGCTTCAGAGGCTACGATCAGACAATTTTAAGAGAATACGCGTTTTTTGATTTAGTTAAAAATTTTAACGACTCCAAGCTAGAGTTCACCTTCAAAAAGGGCAGCGAGGGTATGGTGGATTTCGCAAAGGGTAAAAATCAAAAACTGATCGCCGCCGCAATAGAGGGCTCGAGCAATCAGCCCGCCCTAATGAGCGTTTTTAGAAGCAGACCTGCGGTGCGAACGAGCGATCTGTATAGAAATTTCATCTTTGCTACGCCGCAGCAGGCCTCCGGCACGCTAAAAACGTTCGCGAACGAGGCAAATTTCATCGCGCAAAACGCCGCCGTGATCGATAACGTACTGATCCGAAACGCCGTCTTAAGCCGCAAAAGAAATTTTAACGCGCTAAGCATAGATGAAGAGACGGGGATCAACTTCTGGGCGAATACCGCGGGAAACGTCATGAAATTTAGCTCGGATGAGGGAAGCGGAAATTTCAAATCTACCTCCGTGACGCAGCTCGTCGGCCTAGACGGCGCGCTGAGTGAAAACTTAAGACTGGGAGCCGTAGTGGGCGTGGGAAAAACCAAGACCAAGGAAGACGGCAGCATGGAGTTTGATCACACAAACAGACACGCGGGACTTTACGCGCAGGTGGGCTTAGAGACCGTTAAATTTGATCTAGGCGCCGTATATACGGACATAAAACGCAAAAAAACCGGCAGCTCCACGATAGTGCAACACACCGCTAATAATGGCGCTAAGAGCAACGAAAAGCTCATAAATATGTTTGCTAGCGCGACATACGGCGGCTTTAACGGCGAAAATTTTGAGATAAATCCGTATTTGGGCGTCTCTCGCATCTACGCTAGAACGGGCGGCATGAGCGAAAATGTGGGTCCGTTCGTGATGAGCACGGATAAAAAATCTAGAAACATGAATATCCTAACAGCGGGCATTAGTCCGAGCATGCCGTTTAAAATAGGCGGCATGAGTTCGTCCGCACAGCTCGATCTAGCCTACAATAGATTTTTCAGCGACACGAGACCGGGCGCGGGAGTGAATGTCGCAAACGCAGGATACGTGGATCTAGAGGGCAAAGAGCTTAGAGACTTCGTCACCGCGGGCGTGGGCGTAGAGACTATGATATTTAAAAACACGAGCCTTAGGCTATCGTACACCGGCGCGTTCGGAAACGACGTGAAATCAAATAGCCTAAACGCCAAGATCGAGGTTTCGTTTTAACCCGCTTCACTCGGCTGCAAAGCGGCGGGCTAGAGTAAAATTTACTTTAGCCCGCGCGGCGCTTGAAATTTTAAAATTTAACCGCAGCAAAATACACATAAAATCGCTAAACTGCGATATTTGCGTAGCTAGAGAAAGGCGAAGAGCCTATTTTAATGCAATCTCGACATAAATTATTTCTGCAAGACGAAGCGCCGAGCCCGTCAAGCGCTTTTGCGGACGGAGTGATCAAAAACATAGACAAGATAAATTTAGCCGCATATCCTATCGCACAATGAGTTTTGAAATTTCACGGGGGCGAATTTCACTTTTAAAATGGCAATGTGAGCCAAAGCGGCAAAAATCGCAAAGATAAGGCGCCCGCCGAAACCTTAAAAGCAGGTCCCGTAAAACTAAATTTTATTCTTTGCGAGCACATGCACGACCGACGCAAATAACGACACTTTTTGCAACAATAAAATTCTAAATCTAGGCTTTTGTAGAGGAAAATTTTTAATTTTATTCGTATTAAAATTTAGGCTAGGAAAGCAATTTAACAGATGCTTTTAAACATCGTTGAATCTAAAGGGATTTTGAATACAAGTGGCTCCGGATGCTGGATTCGAACCAGCGACCAAGCGGTTAACAGCCGCCTACTCTACCGCTGAGCTAATCCGGAACGCGTAGAATGGATGGTGCGGATGAAAGGACTTGAACCTTCATGCCGTGAGGCGCCAGATCCTAAGTCTGGTGTGTCTGCCAATTTCACCACATCCGCAAAAAAGAAAGCGCATATTAGCCAAAAAGCTCTTAATATGAGCTTAATATGGTACGCCCAAGAGGATTCGAACCTCTGGCCTACGGCTTAGAAGGCCGTTGCTCTATCCAACTGAGCTATGAGCGCAAAATATCAAATCAGTGGTACGCTCGAAAGGAGTCGAACCTTCAACCTACAGATCCGAAGTCTGTTGCTCTATCCAATTGAGCTACGAGCGCATAAAGTGGGGTGAGTTGTGGGAATCGAACCCACGACCCTCAGGACCACAATCTGATGCTCTAACCTACTGAGCTAAACTCACCACAATGGTCGGAGCGAAAGGATTCGAACCTTCGACCCTCTGGTCCCAAACCAGATGCGCTACCAGCCTGCGCTACGCTCCGTAGATTTTCGTGGATTGAATGAAAAGCGTATTATATATATTTTTTCTTAAATTCCGCTTTTTGCGGCTTTAAATTTAATGAAATTTAACAAGTCGCATCTGTTTTTCTAAATTTTTCAACAAAATTTGCATCAGCGCCAGTCCCTTCGTGCGGTGCGAAATTTCAAATTTCACCGCAGCGGGCAGCTCCCCGATCGTGCGGTCAAATCCGCGCGGAATAAACATAAAATCGTATCCGAATCCGTTTTGCCCCCGCTGCTGCGTTATCGCCGTGCCGTGCATGAAGCCGTGCGTACAAAACTCGCCCAGAGCGCATTTTAGCGCGATCGCCGCCGTGTAATGCGCGGGCGAGGAGTCTAAGCTTAAAGCTCTCAGCTCGCTTGCCAATTTATCGCGGTTGCTCGCATCCGTTGCACCCGCTCCACTAAAGCGCGCCGAAAATATCCCCGGAGCCCCGCCCAGCGCGTCTACGCAGATACCGCTATCATCGCTTAGCACAAAAAATTCGCTCTGCAAATTTTTACTTTTTAGCGCTTCATACACGGCGCGGGCCTTAATCAGCGCGTTTTGTTTGAAGCTCGTGCCGCACTCGTCGATCTCAAAAGGATCGAGCACCTCGCCGAGCGCACACACGTCGTATCCCGTGAAAAATTCTTTTATCTCTTTTACTTTATTTTTGTTGCTCGTCGCAAGTAAAATTTTCATCCTCGCTCCTTAAATTTAAGCCGCCATTTTACCCAAAATCAAAGAATTCGTTACGATTTTTGGCTATAATCGGCGCAAATTTCATATTATTTGAGGTCTAAGATTATGCTAAAAAGCGTCCTTCCGCTTAGTTTTATCATCGCTACGAGGTTTTTTGGATTATTTATTTTGCTGCCCGTGCTTAGCCTGTATGCATTGAGCTTGCACGGCGCAAACGAAAGTCTAGTGGGGCTACTTTTTGGAATTTATGCGATTATGCAAGTGATTTTGCAAACGCCATTTGGAGTGCTAAGCGATAAGATCGGACGTAAGAAAACCCTTGCTATAGGGCTGGCGCTTTTTATCGTGGGCGCTTGCGTTTGCGCGGCGAGTGAGAGCATTTATACGATGATTTTTGGGCGCTTTTTGCAAGGCTGCGGTGCTGTAGGAGCCGTAGCTACCGCACTAATTAGCGATTTTACGCGAGAGGAAGAGCGCGGTAAGGCGATGGCGGTAATGGGCGCGATGATAGGCGTGAGCTTTGGCGTAGCAATGATTTTAAGTCCGCTTTTAAGCGCCAAATTTGGACTTGCCAGCCTATTTCATCTAAGTTCGGCGCTTACGCTTTTATGTTTGATGCTGCTTTTTTTCGTAGTACCTACCGAACCGCATATCCGCTCCCTGCGCCAAAAGGTCCCGCTCGGCTCACTTTTGAGTGACAAAAATTTAATGCTTATGAATTTAACGAATTTTTTTCAAAAAGCTTTCATGACGGCAGCGTTTTTTCTAATTCCAATTTTGCTCGTGCAAAAATTCGGACTTTCCAAAAGTGATTTGACTAAAATTTATGCTCTAGGCGCGGTCTTTGGCTTTACTGCGATGGGTGCGAGCGGTGCTTTAGGCGAAAAGCGCGCGCTAGCTAAGCAAATTCTACTTATCGGCATTTGCTTTTTCATCGCTTCGTATTTGATTTTTGCGTTTGCTAGCGGGGCGAGCGCTTTCGTGGTGGGTGTGATGCTCTTTTTCGTGGGATTTAACGCGCATGAGCCCATTATGCAAAGCCTTGCGTCCAAATTTGCCAAAGTCGCTCAAAAAGGCGCCGCACTTGGGATTTTTAATTCATTCGGATTTTTTGGCAGTTTTTTGGGTGGGCTATGCGGTGGCGCACTTTTTGGCAAAATTGGCATCGAAGCGCTAGGCATTGGAGTCGCGGTTTTGGGTGTGATCTGGCTTGTGCTGCTTTCTAGGCTGAGCGATCCGAAACTTTTTAAGAATTTATACTTTCCTAAAGACGGTGATTTTTCCGCACTACAGGGCGTCAAGGGCATTATTGAAATTTACGAGACCGATAGCGAACTCGTTGTGAAATTTAACTCGAAACTGATAGATGAAGATCAAATTTATAAAATCGTAGGAGGCAAATGATGGAATTTGAAAAATTTGAAAGCGCGATGGAGCGCTTCGCAAAGACGGTGCAAAAGTCTTCGCGCATCGAAAAAGTCGCGATCACGCAGGCGCTGGGACGTATTTTAGCAAGTGACGTCGCAGCGCCTTTTAGCACCCCGCGTCGCCCGACCGCCGCGATGGACGGATACGCGCTAAAGGGCGCGGATCTAAGCGAGGGGGCGAAATTTAAGATCGTCGGCACGACGCCTGCAGGCAAGATGCCTGGCGCCGCAGCAAAGGCGGGCGAGTGCGTCAAAACCTTCACGGGCGGGCTAATGTGCGAGGGTAGCGACACGCTTCTGCCGATCGAAAACGTGCAGGTACAAGCAGGCGGTATTATCGTCACAAAGCCCGTTTCCGCAGGCTTTGCCGTGCGCGCGGCGGGCGAGAGCTACCGCGAGGGCGAGCTTTTGCTTAGAAGTGGCACGAAGCTCGGCTTTTCGCAGATCGCGCTGCTAGCCGAGCTAGGGCTATTTCACATAAGCGTATTCATCCGCCCAAAAGTAGCGATCCTAGCCACCGGCAGCGAGATCAAGGATCTGGGCGAAAAACTCGAAAACGACGCTCAAATTTACAGCTCCAACCACATCGCGCTTGCAAATTTAGTAACGCAGCTAGGCTGCGAAGCGATGATAATGCCTCTAGTACGCGATGACGAAAAAGAGCTAGAAGGCGCGATCTTATCGGCTTTACAGAGCGCCGATATACTTCTAACTAGCGGCGGAGTGAGCGTCGGAGACTACGACTTCGTGCAAAGCACGCTGCAATCAAAATTTGAGCTCATCGTAAAGGGCGCGGCGATCAAACCGGGCCGCCACGTGCGCGTAGCCAAAACTGGCGAAAAATATATCTTCGCATTCCCCGGCTTCCCGCTCTCGGCGCTCATTACGTGCATTTTGTTCCTGCGCGTATTTTTGCAAAAATCCTTCGGCGTGCACGAAAACACCGAATTTAGCGCAATCTTAGATCACGACTACGTAAAAAAGACGCCGTGGCTTGAGTTTATGCCCGCCGTCTTGCAAAACAGAGACGGGCGGCTTTTTGTTAGCCTGCAAAGCAAAAAGCAAGGCTCCAGCGCGATTTTGAACAATTTAGACGACGATAGCGTCCTGCTCGTCGCGCCGCTCGAGGTCAAAGAGCTCAAAAAAGGCGAGCTCGTGCGCGTAATCTCGGTACCTAAAATTTAGCGCGCAGCGGTTCGAAGGCGATTGCAGCGGCAGATGGAATTTTAACTGCCGCGAGGGTTAAAATTTTGCCGCTGCGAGGCGTTAAATTTAGCCACAAAGGTCTGCTTCGAGGTTTAAAAAGTTGAAATTTAGACCCAAACGCGCGCCGTAGCAGGCTGATCAAAATTTTACCGCACGCCGCTATACAGCGAGTGCGGTAAAATTTTTGCCGCCGCGCAACTTCAGCTCCAAGCTACTTCGCGGACGAAATTGCGAAATTTACGAGAGATAAAGCGAAAATGAAAGATAAATTTTATGACGCTCCGGCGGGCGTTTTCGGCGAATACAAAGCAGGCGTAAAATGAGCCAAACCCACCCTTTTAAGCCGATTTTCGATGAGAATTCTAAAATTTTAATCCTCGGCTCTTTTCCCTCCGTCGTTTCTCGCAAACTGGGCTTTTACTACGCAAATCCGCAAAATCGCTTCTGGCGCGTGCTGGCGCAAATTTTAAACGCGCCGCCGCCTACGAGCACGGAGGAAAAGATAAAATTCCTGCTCGCCCGCGGCATCGCCGTCTATGACGCGGCGATCTGCTGCGAGATAAAGGGCTCGAGCGACGCCAAAATGACCGCCGTCGTGCCAGCAAATTTGGAGCCGATCTTTAGCGGCGCACGCATCGTGCAAGTGTTCGCAAACGGCGGCAAGGCGCATGAAATCTGCGAAAAACATCTAAAAACTCAAATTTTAAACGCAACGGGCAGAGAGCCGATCAAGCTGCCATCCACAAGCCCCGCAAACGCAAATTTTAGTTTTGAAAGGCTAGTGCGCGAATGGACGATCGTCGCGGATGTGTTAAAGCGCGCCGAAATTTAGCGCCCAGCTCCGTTAAACAGCGCGCGATAAGCTTACGTGCACGGCGCGCGTCCAGCGCCATAGACCAAATCCACAGCCTAAATTCCGCGAGGATTTATCTAAAATTTAGCTTCAAATTTTAAAATTCTTCAAATTTAACCGAGCCAAAGGAAGCAAAATATGAAAACCCGCAAAGCCGCGCAAAATTCGCTCAATTTGGGCTTAAATTTAATGCGAAGTTTTAGCTTTCCAAGCGCATTAAAGTTCCTGCTTCTGCTTCTGCTTCCGTTTTTGGCGCTGGGTGCGCAAGCTCTGGAGCCAAAAATCGTAATGCAGCCCGAGCCGATCCTAAAAAACGGCCTGTATTTCGTAGCGGACAAGCCCTACAGCGGGACGCTCAAGGTGCTGCACTACAGCGCCGAGGATCTCTACGACGTAAACTTTATGGGCGTCGTCTACCCCAGAGCAAAGCCGCTGCCGCCGACGCTTATCAGAGAGATCGACGTAAAGGACGGCACCGCGGTGCTTCAGCGCGATTACTTTGACGGCAGAGATAAGCCCTCAAACGAATATCCGCTAAAGGGCGACCTGTACGACGGCGTCGCGAAGAGCTACTACGCAGACGGCGGCGAGCTGAGATCGCAGAGCGAATACAAAGCCGGCAAGCGCGAGGGTTTTTACAAGCTGTATTATCAAGGAAGCGGCAAGCTAAAGCAGCGGGGCGCGTATAAAGCGGACAGGCGCGAGGGCGTTTTCACCGACTACTACGAAAGCGGCGAAGTAAGCGCGCGCCATCCGTATAAGGGCGGGCTACGAAACGGCAAGGACGTGGATTATTACAAAAGCGGCAAAGTGCGCGGCGTGCGGAGCTACAAAGGGGGCAAGCGACAAGGCGTGGAGAGATGGTATCACGCAAACGGCGCGTTAAGGCAGACCGGCGCATACAAGGATGACCGCAAACATGGCATTTGGAAGTTGTTTTACGAGGACGGCAAGACGCGCGTAGTCGAAAATTTTAAAGATGGCGAGCGCGACGGCGCCGTGCGTGAATATTATCCAAGTGGCGCGTTGCAGGGCGAATACGAGTTTGAGCGCGGCAAGCAAACGGGCACGAGTAAGCAATACTACGCAAGCGGCGCTCTTGCGGCGAAAGTGATGTTCAGAGACGGGCACAAGCACGGGCTATACGAAACATACCACGAAAACGGCGCGCTCAAGGCTAGAGTTACGTTCAAGGATGGCCTGGAGACGGGCACGGCGAAGCACTACTACGCAGACGGCAAGCTCGAAGCCGAGGGCGAGTTTGAGCGCGGCAGGCTCGTGCGCGCCAAAAAATACGACGAAAGCGGCAAACTAATCAGCGATAAATCCGATAAAAACGGGCTCGCAAGAGAGTAAGGCGGGCTAAATTTTAAAATTTTGCAGGTTTGGAATTTTGGGTAGGCTTAAATTTTAAGCAGCCTCGGCTTTATGTTTTGCGTTTCAGACAGATGCGGCTTTGAATTTTGATTGAGCGCGACTTTGGACAAGTGCGCTTTATATAGTTCAGCACTTTAAATATACGCAGATTTGCTTTTTTTCGAGCAAGTGCAGTTTTAAATTTTTGAGCATGACTTTGAATTTTGAGCGAGCTTTGCACTTTGGGTAAGTGTAACTTTATACAGCGCGTGAATGTGACTTGATACTTTAACCAACGAGGCTTTGTATGGCATAAGCTCGCCGCACGATTTAACTTTATACGTATTAAAATTCTACGCGCTGTTTCAGCACAACCGGCAACACAGAAATCATCCGACACGACACAGCTTGGCTTTTCGACATAGCGAGTTATTTTCTAGGCGTAGCGCAAATTTTTAAAATTTAAAGCGGAATTTCAAGCCAGAATAGCGCTAAAATTTTAAACGTAAAAGGGCTAAATTCGATGGTCAAATCTCGCTAAATTTATCCCACGGTTCGCAAGCTGTGCTATTTTGGCGTTAAATTTCAATGTGCGTGCGACACAGTATTTGTAGGGCGGAATGCGGACGCCGAGAGGCGATAGACGCTTATAAATTTAGCGCGTAGTAAGCGGAAGCGAGATGGACTCCAGATAAAAAATCTTAAATTTTAATCCGCGGACGCCAAATGGGTTCAAAATTAAATTTACGTAAATTTAGAGCGCGGTAGACCGTGAGTGCTCGCAGAGCACCGCAGGCTGTATGGCGCAGTATCCGTGCGGCAAAATACGGGCATTGAAAGACGTAGCCGTTTGAAATTTAGAGCGCGGCGGTCATAGAGAGCCGAGAATCCGTAGCGCTCGAAGCTGCGTAACGAAAGCTCAAATCTATCCGCAGCAGCCGCAATCGCAGCGCGAGGAGGCAGCGGGGTGAAGCTCACTGATGTAGAGCTTTACGGAGTCAAGTCCTTGCTCTTTCGCCTGGAAGTAGGCATCGCTTGCAAAGCCAAAGTCCGCAAAGCGCAAGAAATTCTCCACGTAGAACTTGCGCGCATTTTGATAATCTATGTAGTAGGCGTGCTCCCAAAGATCGCAGGCTAAAAGCGGAATTTTACCACGCACGATCGGCGTGTCCGCATTTTGCGTCGTGATGATTTCTAAATTCGCCGCGCGCTCGTCGCACACAAGCCAGCACCAGCCGCTGCCGAAAAGCCCCATCGCGCGCTTTAAAAACTCGCTTTTAAAATTTTCCATCCCGCCGAAAGCCTGCGTTAAAGCGTTCGCGAGCTCGCCGCTAGGCTCGCTTGGCTGCGCGATACAGTCGAAGTAAAAATCGTGGTTGTAAATTTCAGAGGCGTTGTTAAAAATACGGCTAAAACCTAGGCAAATTTTATAAAGCTTTGAAATTTGCGAAAAATCGCACTCCTCGTCGCGCGCGGCCTTGAACGACTGCGTAATTATCGTAAAAAGATCCGCGTTTTGTATCGGCGTGTCCGCTATATCTCGATTTAAGGCAGAGACGTAGTCCTCGCAAAGCCCGCCGTGATGAAATTTTAAACTCTGCAAGCTCGCGATTTTATTCGTGCGCGGATCAAAAGGCAGCGCCCTGGATCTAAACACTAATAATCCTCGCTGTCCAAATCGCTATAATCGTTAAAACCGTCGTCGTCTTCGTAGCTGTAATCATCCTCGTCGTAGTTGTAGTTGTAACTCTCGTCGCCTCCGATTAAATCATCGTCCTCATATTCGTCCTCATCGAACTCTTCGTCTTCGAAGTCATCGAAATCAGCCATTTTGCTCTCCTTTGTCGTTGGAATTTGCTTTTGATTTTACGCATTCGCTTGCTATTTCCGGGATATTTTCGATATAAACGCTCTGCGATGGGAAGGCAAACGATAGTCCGTTTTGCTCCACGATCTCCATTATTTTAAATAAAACATCCTCTTTAGTTTGGATGAAATTTGCCCATATTACGGTTTTTGTGAAGCAGTAAACTAAAATATTAATGGACGAATCGCCAAAGCTATCTAACGCCACAAACATAGTGCTTTTATAGCCCGCTAAATCGTCGATAGAGACCATATTTTGTCTATAGCGCATACGAAAATCTTTAGAATTTAGCGCTGTATCGGCAGATTGAGCGATGCCCGGGTGAGATTTTAGCATCTCTTTGATGTCGTTTACGCACTTTCGAAGTTGAGCTGTGCTCGCGCCGTATTCGACGCCTACGGTAAGCTTTAAATTCCGTCCTACCTTCCTGCGGCTCCAGTTTTTGATATTTTGCGCCATTATGTTGGAATTCGGCACAAAAACAAGAGCGTTATCAAAGGTCCTGATCGTCGTCTTTCTAAAGCCCGTTTCTACGACGTTTCCCTCTATGTCGCCTAATACGACCCAGTCTCCTTGCGAGAATGAATTATCAAATAATAGCATCACGGATGAGAAGAAATTTGCGATGATGTCCTTGGTTGCAAACGCGATCGCAAGTCCGCCGATTCCAAGCGATGCCATAAGCGCCGAGATGTCAAAGCCTAGACGCTCTAGCACCAAAAGTGCGGCGATGATGATTACGATGACATATAGAATTTTAACGACTAGATTTATGATATCTTTTCTGACGCCTTTTTTTGTGATATTTCCAAGCACGACAATGCCGTAACCATCGATGATTTCGATAATGAGCCATGCCCAAAGCACCACGTAAACGATCGAGAATAAATTTGCAAATTTTATCGGCACAGGCGCCGGATAATAAAATATACTAAGACAGATATCGACCGAATAAGCGATCAGCAAAATACCCATCGGACGCTTGATAATGCCCACTACTTGCGTTTTTAGAGTTTCGCTATCCAGCGAAAAGCTTTTATTAAAGAATTTAAATACGAAATAGATGATGTTGGCAAGCAGTCTGCGAAGCGAGTAGAAAAATAGCGTAATCAGCGTGATTAGAATGAGCTTGCCGAAATTTACGTGGCTGAGCTTAAACGGAATTTTATCGTTGATATAATCGATCACCGACTTAAAATTTAAGCTCGTAAAAACCACGCTGCTTGCGAGTAGATCGCTATTTCGCGATAGATACGTAAGCACCTCGTCGTAGGTCTGCTTGTCGTTTTTCAAATCGTTGATTTTAGACTCTAAGGCGTCTATCTGCTCTTGACTGCTTAGATTATTTTTCAAATCATTAAGTTTGCTAAAATCCCTAGTTTGGATATTTAGTAGCGTACTACTCAGCTCGCTTTCAAGCGCGCTTCTGCTTGCGCCGTTTACAAACATATCCTCAATTTTCATAAGCGAGGTATAAAAGATCTCTGCCATTTCCATCTTTTCTAAATCCGCGCTTGCATTTACGTATTCGGGAGAGCTCTGCTTTTTAGCATATTTTTTTAGCGTAGTTTGGATGTTCTTTTTATTTTGCGCATACGACATTATGCTTTCGATATCCATATCCTGCTGCGTAATCGCGAAAGGTAAGCGATCAAAGAGCTTAGCTTTATTGCGATCGATGGCGTCCAATTCGTTTTTGCTCGCGTTGGCATCGCCGCCGTTAAGCAGGGAGGCGCGCTGCAAATTTAGCTTTTTAATCTCTTTGATTACAGAGATAAGCGTCTCGCCGTTAGGAGCTTTTTTCTGTGAAGTCTCCGTTTTGGCGACCTTTTCTGCGATCATATTTATTACTTCAGTTTTATTTCCATCCTCCGCACCGAGGGATTTGGATAGAATTTTAGCGACTTCTTTTTTGATCTCGGTTTTGTTGTTTTCTAAAGTAAGATTTGCCTCGGGCGCGGAAGAATTTGTCTCTATAAAGCTTCCCTCACCGGTCGTGTTGAGGTCTGCAAACGCTAAAGCGGTGCTAAAAAGACTAATCGTTAAAAAGCTGATTATAGATTTTTTCATAATCCATTCCCTTATTTAATAGCGTAAAATGCGCGCCTTCGTCGTCGTAGTTGAATAGCTCGCCCGTTTCGATGACGTAGTGCCAGCCGTAAATTTTAATCTCGCCGTTTTTGTAGGCGTCTTTGATGCCGGGAAAGCTAAGTAAATTTTGCATAGAATTTATAATATTTAATCTCTCGGTGATCCACTCGCGCTTGTCGGCGCCGATATCTTTTAGCTTTTCGACCTCGTCTTTTACAGGCTGCATTAAATTTAGCCAGCGCCTTACGTTTGGAATTTTTTCGAGCTTTTTTGCGTCATAAAATAGCGCCGCGCAGCCGCCGCAGTTGCTGTGCCCGCAAACGATAATATTTTTGATTTTTAGCGAATATAGCGCGTATTCAATCGCTGAGGTAGTCGCTAAAAATTCCTCGCTAATGCGGTATGGAGGAACGACGTTTGCAATATTTCGTACGACGAAAAGCTCTCCTGGAAGCGTCGAAGTAATTAGGCTTGGCACCACGCGCGAGTCGGAGCAGCCGATAAAAAGCGTGTGGGGCTTTTGATGATTTGCCAGACTTCCGAAAAGCTCGGCATGCTCGGCAAAATTTTCTTCCATAAATTTAATAGCTCCATTTATTAACTGGCTGGGCATACTTTCTCCTTAAAAAAGTCGGGAATTATATATTACTTTCATAAATAGATAGAATTCTAGGAATTTTTAATTATATATTTACCAAATTTTCGCTAAACTCCCCGCTCATAAATCAAAAGAAGGAGAAAAAATATGAGTCTATACGACAGACGAAATTACGCGGACGGCTATGAGCTATCGGACGCATCACTAGAACAAGGACGAATCTCTCAGACTATCAAACAAACCTACGCGCTTCTAACCGCTTCGATGATAGCTGCGGCAGCAGGGGCTTTTGTGGCGATGAGCTTTGGTGTGAGCTTGGCTATTCATCCATTTTTATATCTAGTGCTTTTAATGGGGCTAATTTTTGGTATGCAAGCAGCTGTAAATCGCGGCGCTAATACGATTGCGCTAGTTTTGCTTTTTGCATTTACCTTTATTACCGGTCTTACTCTAGGTAGATTGATCGCTATTTATATCGCAGCGGGTGCCGGAGACGTAGTAACGCATGCGTTTGTGGCTACAGCGATTACTTTCGGTGCTCTTACCGTTTACGCGATGAATGCAAAGACAAATTTCGACTCTTGGGGCAAGCCGCTATTGGTATCGCTTGTGGCTATTATCGTGTTAAGCCTTTTGAACTACTTCTTTTTCAAAAGCACCGTGCTTGATATAGCGATTTCAGCTTTTTCGGCTTTAATCTTTTCGATGTATATCATCTACGATACTAAAAATATTATAAACGGCACCTACACTTCACCGATAATGGCTGCCGTAGATATGTATCTAAACATCTACAACCTCTTCCTTTCGCTGCTAAGAATTTTCGGCGCAAGCAGAGACTAAATTTTACGCACCGCTTCGTGCGGTGCACTCTTAACTTAAAATTTATAAATCTTTTATTATAATCGCAAATTCAATTTTTTCAAAAGGTTTTATAGTGACTACGTTATTTTTGGTTTTACAAGTCGTTTTTGCCGTGATAATTACGATCTCCGTTCTACTGCAAAAGAGCTCTTCTATCGGACTTGGCGCATACAGCGGAAGCAACGAAAGCTTATTTGGTGCGAAGGGGCCTGCGGGGTTTTTGGCTAAATTTACCGCTGCAATGGGAATTTTATTCGTGATAAATACACTCGTGCTTGCGTATTTTTATCAGCAAGATGCTAAATCTTCCGTAGTTGATCGCGTCAAGATCGAAGCAAATGCTACCAAATCCGTGCCAAACGCTGTCCCTGGCGTGCCATCCATTCCTAATTCCGGCACAAAGCCTAATTTCGCTCCGGCAAACACCGAAGCAAATCCCGTAAATAGCAGCGAGGTAAATTCAACAGCTCTGAAGATCGAAGCGCCCGTAGCTCCTGCGACTGATACTGCCGCGGCTGCCCAATCGCAAGCATCAAGCGCCGCAAACGATACCAATGCGAGCGCCGCTTCCGCAGATCAAAACACAACCAAATAAACTCTAAATTTTAAAATTTAAAAGCGCAAAATCCGCGCTTTTAAATGCTATTCTTATTTTTTTAACGCTATAATTTTGCAAATTTTATTTAAAGGATTTGAATGCTAGAAGCTATCTACAAAGAGCAAAGAGCAAATGGCGATCGAGCTATCGAGGCTTTGAAAAAGGACTTTACGACGCTACGCACCGGCAAGGTGAGCGTGGCGATCCTGGATCATATTTTCGTGGATTATTACGGCTCGCAAACTCCGCTAAATCAAGTCGCGACCGTCCTTTCGACCGATGCGGTCACGATCTCGATCACGCCGTGGGAAAAGCCGATGCTAAAGGCGATCGAAAGCGCTATCGCAGCGGCAAATATCGGCGTAAACCCAACTAATGACGGCGAGAGCGTGAAGCTCTTTTTCCCGCCGATGACGGTCGAGCAACGCCAAGAAAATGCAAAAAAGGCCAAAGCGATGGGCGAGAAGGCTAAAATCGGCATTCGCAATGTCCGCAAAGATGCTAACGACGAAATCAAAAAGCTCGAAAAAGACAAAGCGATCTCCGAAGACGACGCCAAAAAGGGCTATGACGAGGTGCAAAAGATCACCGACTCTTACTCAAGCAAGATCGACGACGCAGTCAAGGCCAAAGAAGCCGAGCTTTTGAAGGTCTGAGCTGTGAATATAGAAAAAATCTATCGCGACTGCGGCGCATATCTGCGAGGGCATTTTCTGCTTTCAAGCGGCAACCACTCGGAATTTTATCTGCAAAGCGCCAAAGTACTTGAGGATCCGCAGCTCGCGGGGCAGCTCGCAGACGAGCTTGCCGCAATCATCGAAAAAGCAGGCGTAGAGTTTGACAGCGTCTGCTCGCCCGCGCTGGGCGGAATTTTAGCGGGCTACGAGCTAGCTCGCGCGGCGAAAAAGCGTTTCATATTTACCGAGCGCGTAGATCGCGTAATGAGCCTGCGCCGCGGCTTTGAAGTGCATAAGGGCGAGAGATTTATCGTCTGCGAAGACATCATCACGACGGGCGGCTCGGCTCTTGAGAGCGCGAGGCTCATCGAAAACCTCAGCGGCGAGGTCGTGGGCTTTGCCGCGCTTGCCAATCGCGGATTTTGCAAGGTCGCAAATTTAGCGGGCAGCGTCGCTAGGGCTGGCGCCAAGCTGCCCGCGGATAAGCCGTTTTTTGCGCTAGGCAATTTCGAGTTTGAAATTTACGAGCCCGCAACCTGCCCGCTTTGCGCTACCGGAAGCAAGGCGATCAAGCCCGGCAGTCGCGGAAACTAGGCGTCGATTTGCTGCTAAGAAACCGCAACGAGATTAAATTTTATCCTCTAGGCTCTAAATTTAGCGCGCCGGAATTTTAAAATTTAATCCAAAACGGATCGAAATGTCAAAACAAAAAGCTAAAATTTCACCGATTTTTCTGCGCGTAAAGGCCTTCATCGTCGATCTTTTCATCATCGCGATGCCCCTATTCTACGGCGTTACCTATCTCGTCTTAGGCTCGAAAGAGGCTCTGTGGCGCAACCAGGCTGCGATCGCGTTTATATGGCTCACATACGGCGCGATTTGCGCGGCATTTTACGCCCGCAGCGCCCAGACGCCTGGCTACAAGCTCGCGGGGCTTTACCTCATCGACGTTCGCAGCGGGCGCAAAGTAAGCTTTTTTAGGGCGCTAGCTCGCTTTGCGTGCTTTGTATTTGCAGGCTTTAGCGTCATCGGGCTTTTGATCTGCTTCTTTCGCAAAGACAGGCTGAACTTACACGACCTGCTAAGCGGGACTGCGCCCGTCGTGCGAAAGGACGCGCAGTGAGCGGGCAGATTTGCGGCATCGACGAGGCGGGGCGCGGCTGTTTTGCGGGTCCGCTTTGCGTCGCGGGCTGCGTGCTAGCGCGCGAGATCGCGGGACTTACCGATAGCAAAAAGCTAAGCGAAAAGCGCCGCGAGGAGCTCTACGCCCTGATCGTCAAAAACTCGCGCTACAAAATCGTCGAAATTTCAAGCGCACAGGTCGATGAGATCGGACTCAGCGCATGTCTAAAATTGGCGCTTGAGCAGATTCTCGCGTATTTTATGGGTTTTAGCGGACAGATCATCTACGACGGCAACGCAACCTTCGGCGTACGCGGACTTCAGACGCTCGTAAAAGCCGACGCGCAAATCGCCGAAGTAAGCGCGGCGAGCATCCTCGCCAAGGTCACGCGCGACCGCGTCATGCACGAGCTCGCGCAGTGCTACCCGCAATACGACTTCGCGCAAAACAAAGGCTACGGCTCGCGCGCGCACATCGCGGCGATCGAGCGGTACGGGCTCACGCCGTTTCACCGCGCAAGCTACAAGATCAAATCGCTGCAACCCTCGCTGTTTGATTAACGAATTTGTTTCGCGCTGTTTAGGACGCGCCCGCTTAAATTTCAACCTCGTACCCTTTGCATACACTCGGCGCCGAATTCCAACCTTGCACGCTCTGTGTGTATTTGGCGCCAAAATTTAGCCTGCCCGCATTGCAGCGCTCGTCATCAAAATTTACTTGTCGTGGCACCTATCTTTAAATTTTGAAATTTGCCGCTCCTTTATCCACCAACCTCGATCGAGGTATGCCGCCTGTGCGGCTTTAGCTGCACGCGGATTTCAAAACGAATTTTGATAAAGCAAACGCGTGCCACGCCGCACTAAATAAATTAAAATTCCGATCTATGCTAAATTTAGCCCATATTTGCGCTGTATCAAAACTCAAAATTTTAAAATTCGAGACTTTAAATTTAGTGCGAAATCAAGCGCGGAATTCCACGCGCAGTTTCGCGCGCAAAGGCGGTAAAATTTAGAAATTTTAACCAAACTTTCGCTATCATCACGGCTTAAATTTCACCCAAAGGAAACCGATGTTTGAATGGATCGCCTCACCCGAGGCATGGATCAGCCTGGCGACGCTCACGGGACTTGAGATCGTGCTTGGCATCGACAATATCATCTTTATCGCGATTTTGTGCGGCCGCCTGCCCGAGGCGCAGCGCGGGCGTGCCCGTATAATGGGGCTTGCGCTTGCGATGTTCACGCGCATACTGCTGCTTCTTAGCCTTAGCTGGATCATGGGGCTTACCAAGCCGCTATTTAGCGTGCTTGCGCGCGATTTTAGCGGACGCGATCTCGTGCTGATCGGCGGCGGATTGTTTCTGCTCGTCAAATCCACGCTCGAGATCCACTCCAGCGCCACCGGCGAGGCGCACGAACATAGCGCTAGCGGCGGCAAGGCGAGCTTCGGCGGCACGCTCCTGCAGATCGCCGTTTTGGACATCATATTTTCGCTCGACAGCGTCATCACCGCCGTGGGTATGGCGCAGCACCTACCTGTGATGATCCTCGCAGTGATCATCGCCGTGGGCGTAATGATGCTCGCTAGCGGCGCGATCGCGCGCTTTGTGGACACAAACCCGACGATCAAAATTTTAGCGCTTGCATTTTTGATTTTGGTAGGCGTCTCGCTGATCGCCGACGGGCTGGGCTTTCACATACCTAAGGGCTACATCTACTTCTCGATGGCGTTTTCGCTGCTGGTGGAGCTCATCAATATTCATATCCGCAAAAAATCCGCCGCGAAATAGGAGGAGCGGAATTTTGCGAGATCTGAAAGGCGCGCATGGGGTTTTCTAAATTTCTTTCGCCGCGGCAGATCAAGCTTGCTCGCGGCACGGCTCGAAATTTCAAGCTTGAGCCCGCGACTGCAGGCACGGCGAAATTTAGCTTTACGCTTGAGGGTTTGCACTTTGCGGGAAATTTGGACTTAAAGCGCGACGGACTTTATCTGCCGATACGCGAGGGCGATGAGCTGGCGGTGATATATGAGGCTTCAAGCTCAAATTCCAGCCGCGAAGCTTCGAGGAGCTTAAATTCCGATCGCGAGATTTTAAGCGGCGCCGATTTAAATGGCGAAAATTCCGTACCGCGCCCTAACTGTGAAATTCCAAGCGACCGCGCTTCCGCTGCCGCAAATTCAAACCGCGACGCATATAGCGATACGGCGGCAAGTGCGCGCCAAAATTCCATTGTATCTGATTTATCGGACAAAGATCGTAGCGGCATAAGCTCCGCCGCTTTAGGTTTTATCCGTAAAGACTTAAGCGGCTCCATATCTTTAAATTCTACCCGCGAGGAGCACGGCGCCCAGGCAAACCTCGCCGTATCTCCGCTAGATTTCGTCAATTTAAGCCTGGGCGCGCAGCGCTGGAAGGACGCGGGCAGCGCGATCCTCGCCGTGATATTCGCAGCCTTCGGCGTAGCGCTAGCTGCGATGAGCATCTACTGCATAATCTTTATCTTTGATGCAAGGGCTCCTGCGGGGCTGCTAGCCCTGCTCATCCTCGCGCCTTTTGCGTATTGCAGCTTTAGATTTATGCGAAGAGACTGGCGCGCCGCAAAGTTCGGACGCATATTCGTAGCGCTTCCGCACTCCAAAGAGCCCAAGCGAAGCGGCGAAGCGGAAGGCTACGCCAGCGGCGTGCGCGTGCTAAAAGGCGATGACGTTTATTATTTCGGCTTTGTGGTGGACGGAGTGTATTTATCGGGCGATAGCAAGCTGCAGATCGTCTCCGACGGGATACTCACAGATCAAAATTTAGCGGAGCTTGCGGACGGCGAGAATTGCACGAAATTTAAAAATTTAGGTGCAGAAAATTCTGCAAATTCTGCGAGCATTAAGAATTTTGCGAAATCGGCAAATTCCACAAGCTCTGTAAATTCTGCCAACGCAGCAAATTCTATAAATTCCGCCCGCTCCGCCGAAGCCGCGGCACCCGCCAAGGCAAAGGACGCTTCGCATAGCTTTGAGCTGCAAAACGGCGATATTCTCCGCGCCCGCTACAAGGACTACCGCGTAAGCGGGCTGTGGAATAAAAGCCGCGGCAGCGAGCTCGGCGATACGCGCAGCGGGCTTCGGCGCGTGATAGATTTTATCGCGGGCGTGGCGCTACAAATAGGTCTGCGTTTGGGCGGCGCGCTCGTGCTGACGTGGCTCGGCGATCACATCGGCGGCTCCTTCGGCAACGCCCTAAGCTTCATCGGATTTTTGCTGCTGCTTAGCCTTATGCTTTGAAAGGCGAATTTCAAACGGCATCCTCACGGAATTTTGCAACTTCAAGAAATTTCAAGTTTCGAAATTTTGCGGAATTCCGCAGCGAGCGGATTCGGCTTTTAAATTTTGAGGCTTTGGAGCCGCAAATTTAAAGGCGCGGCAAAATTTCAAATTTCAGGCGCGTAAGATTTCGACTGCGAAATTTTAAAATTCTAAATTTTAAAGCGTAGAATTTCAAGGCGCGGAATTTTAATTTAAGAATTTTAAATTTTGCGGCGCGGAATTCCGTAGCGTGGATTAAAATTTTAAATTTCAAAATGCGCGGGATTTTACGCGCCTTAAAATTTCAAAGTACGAAATCAAAAAGCGAAATTTTAAAATTTCAAATTTTAAGGCGCACAGAGCTGTAGCATGTGGAGCCGCGGCGCGGCGTGTGAAGTTATAGTGCGCGAGGCTGTGACACGCAAAGCCACGGCGAGCCGCCTGTCCGCTAGCTCCAAATTCTTTCGTTTAGTTTTAGGTTTTTTACGATCGCTAAAAAGTGCGAAAGCTCGCGCTTGAGCTGCGCGGCGGGGTCGCGGCGTAGCACACTTTCGTCGATGTCCGGCTCGAAATTATCGCGCCCCGTATTTACGAAAATATAAATTTTGCTATCTGCGAAGCTAAGGCTAACGGGCGCGGCTACGGCGCCTGCGAAGCGCAAGAGCCTCCGCATAAAGGCGGGCGTTAGAATATACATCGCGCCCGTCGCGTCCGCGGAATACACGGCGAAGGCGGCGTTAAACTCCGCATCGTCCATATCGATCCTCTTTAGCCCGCCGGTGTTCGGCGCGCCGGCGCGAGCGGGAAAAATCAGGGTTTTGGCACTTATGCGTTTGTTAAATTCCGCGTAGAAAAAGGTGCCGAGGATTTCGCTTTCCGAAAATCTATTAAATAAGCTCACGTCGCAAAATGCGAACTTCACGCCGTCATAAACGCCCGAGACCCTGTCGTTGCCGCCTTTGAATTTATCTAGTCGAAAAAAGAGCCCGGAGAGCTTGAGTTTAGCAGGATCGATATCGCCTGAAATTTCATATCGGTAGCCGAACGCCTTAAAATAAGGCATTAGATAGTGCTCTTTAAAAGCGCGCCGAAATTTTATCGAATAATCTCGTTTGAAGACTCTAAATAATACGAATAAGCTATAAGCAGCCAAGATTAAAATTATAATCGCGAGTAAGATATATTTGGAAATCGTGGGGCGATTTTGTAAATCGTTTAGAAATAGGCTCATAGCAAAAAGGCAGGCAGCGTAGATTATCTTAGCTTTTATGGAGCTTTCATCGCACAAAACGGCTACTATAAGAACAACCGCGAATAATCCGATAAGCGGCAACAAATCCGCCATGCCTCCTCCGTCGCGTAGCTTGTGTAACAAAAACGCGCCGTAGCCGAGCATGCACGCCGCCGCGAAGATCGTATTTCTTTTCGCCTTATACAAAAGCCCCAGCCTGATCTGCTCCAGCTCGCTCGCGCTCAATCGCCCCTCCTAAAATTTAAATCCGATTATGGCGCTAGCGAGCTTTAAATTCGCTTACGAACGGCGACGAAATTTTAAAATTTAGACTTGCGTAAATTTACGGTTAAATTTTAGCAGCGGATCGTCTAAATGTAGCGAAGGCGGAATCTTGGTAGAAGTTTAAGCGGCACGAAATTTTAAAAATTCCGTGCCATAAGAGAGATAAAATTTTACGGGCGCGCTTTAAATTCGCTATAAAATTTCACTGCGCGACAGCGTAAAATTTCGCAAAATAAACGCCGTAGTTTATGCTGCGAAATTTAGGGCGCCCGAGCGGACGCCGATAAATTTACGAACGCCCGCGCCGCAAAAGCACTGCGCGGACGCCGCTAGCAAAATTTAGATTTTTCTATAAGGCGCCTGACCTACTTCGTAGAAGTTATTGCCCTCGCTGTCGATCGCTACGATAGCAGGGAAATCCTCGACCGTAAGTCGCGCGACCGCCTCAGGTCCTAGCTCTGGATAGGCTAGCACTTCATATTTTTTGATGCTTTGGCTAATCAGCGCACCCGCGCCGCCGATAGCGACCATATAGACGCAGCCCGATTTTTTCATCGCCTCAACGACGGCCTCAGAGCGGTAGCCCTTGCCGATCATGCCGTTGATGCCTACTTCGTTTATCATCGTAGGAGTGTATTTATCCATGCGTCCGCTAGTCGTAGGCCCTGCAGCACCGATTGCCTGACCGGGTTTGGCGGGGGTCGGCCCCAAATAGTATATCGTCTCGCCAGCCAAGCTTACGGGTAGCTTCTCGCCGCGAGCGAGGGTTTCGGTTAGAGCCTTATGCGCGGCATCGCGAGCTGCGATGATGGTGCCGCTGATTAGTACGTTATCGCCCGCCTTTAGGCTTTTTACTACGCTTTTATCGAAAGGTGCGGTAATTCTTTTAACTTCTGACATGATTTCCTCCTTATAGTTCGGCGTCGGCATGGCGAGCCGCGTGGCAGTTGATATTAACGGCGACCGGAAGTCCAGCGATGTGGGTCGGATACCACTCTACATTTACCTTGACGGCGGTGTTTATGCCGCCCAAACCCTGCGGACCGACGCCCGTAGCGCGCGCCATCTCCAGCAGCTCATCCTCTAGCTTGGCGTAGCGCTCGTCGGGATTTCTGCTGTCGATCGAGCGAACCGCGGCTTGCTTGGCTAAAAGCGCCGCTTTATCCATCGTGCCGCCGATACCAACACCTACGACCATTGGAGGGCAAGCGTTAGGACCAGCGTATTTGACCGCCTCTAAAAATACCTTTTTTACCCCCTCGATGCCGTCTGCGGGAACGAGCATTTTTAGTACGGATTTGTTTTCGCTGCCAAAGCCTTTTGGGGCCACTTTGATCTTAAGCTTGTCGCCGGGGATGATGCGGGTATTGATGACCGCAGGGGTATTGTTTGTGGTGTTTTTACGTTCAAAAAGCGGCTCTGCGACCACGGATTTACGCAGATAGCCGCCTACGTAGCCGTCCGCGACGCCTGCGTTGATAGCGTCCTCCAGATATCCGCCCTCGATATGCACGTCCTGACCGAGTTCGACAAAAACCACCGTCATACCGGTATCTTGGCAGATCGGCGCGACCTCTTTAGCCGCCAAATCGGCATTTTGTAAGAGCTTGCCCAAGATATCCTTGCCGATAGGCGAAGTCTCGTTCTCGCGCGCTTTCTCAAATGCCGCGCGCATATCTGGCGTGACGTGATAACAGGCTTTTTTGCAAAGCTCGCTGACTACTTTGGTAATTTCAGCCGCTTGGATCGTTTTCATGATCTCTCCTTGTATTGAAATTTTAATGGATTATATTCCGTTAAACTAAAAACTTAGTTTAAAATTTTATCTTCATTTAATAAATTTTAACAAAAGGCTAGAAAATAAGCGGGTTTTAATCTTTTTATAATAAAATACCGCTTTCCGAATTATCAAATACTAAAAATTTTGCGAAGAAATTTTAAAATCAAGGAAACCTATGAAAAAGAAAACTCTTGTGCTGCTCGTGGGCGCTTGTGTGCTTATAGGAATGATACTTTCTCTTGGGATTGCGGAGATGGTTCACCTTACGGGCACCGATAAATTCTGCGTATCCTGTCATACGATGCAGCCGATGGCAAACGCCTTTCATAATGACGTTCACGGCGGCAATAACCCGCAAGGCTTCAAAGCTGATTGCGTCGCCTGTCATGTCTCTCATGAAAATACCTTTATGTATCTTTGGACCAAAGCTCTAACCTCCGCAAATGATGTCTACAAGACGGTCTTTACTGACGCAGATAAGATCGATTGGCAAGAAAAACGCAAGGAGCGAAATCATTTCGTTTATGAAAGCGGCTGCCTGAGCTGCCATCGAAATTTAAAAGAGCAGAATAATCAAGTAAATAAAGCCTGGCTCGCGCATAGGGATTATTTCGCGGGCACTACCGGCAAAACCTGCGTGCAGTGCCACGAAAACGTCGGTCACAAAAATATGGGTATAGAGATTACCAAATATTGGGATAAATACAACCTAGAAAATAACAAAACCAAGTAAAGGAGAAGCAATGCTAAAAAAAGTCGCTATTTTAATAGCCTGTATCGCAACATTTGCATTTGCCCAAGCGCCGAGCGCCGAGCACGGCGCGAAAGCGGCCATGGATGCAAATTTAAGCAACGCCGTAAATATTAATTTGACGGGAAATTTAAAGGTAAATAGGCAGCTTACGCCGCTAGCTAGACGCTGCGTCGAGTGCCATGCCGAAAAAACTCCGGGCGTCGTTGCGGATTGGAAGATGAGCCGCCACGCTCACGTAGGCGTTAGCTGTACCGACTGCCACTCGCAGCCAGCAGATAGCCCTATGGCAGCTAAAGAGCCGCATCCGAAAGACACCGACAACCACGTCTCCGTGCTAGTTAGCCCAAAAACCTGTGCTAAATGCCACAGCAACGAGGTTAAAGAGTTTGAAAACAGCGGTCACGCAAGAGGCGCTATGCAAATGCAAGCCAACAAAGGAATAGTTGATCTAATGTATCACTACGAAGGACGTGATATCCCTGATCTTAAACATGCACCTGATATTACCGGCTGCTCTCAATGCCACGGTAGCGTCGTTAAAATGGATGAGCATAACAAGCCTACCAAAGAGACCTGGCCCGTTTACGGCATCGGTACGGTTTATCCGGACGGTAGCGTAGGCGGATGCAAATCATGCCATTCTGGTCATAAATTTTCGATTGCTGAAGCTCGTAAGCCTGCTGCTTGCGCATCTTGCCACTTAGGACCTGATCATCCGGATATCGAAATTTACAATAACTCGATGCACGGACACGTATTTAACGCTGAAGGCAATGAGTGGAAATTCGATAGCGCTCCTGGTACTTTAGAAGTACCTGATTACCGCGCCCCTACATGCGCGACCTGCCATATGAGCGGCGGTGTGGGTGATCTAAACTCCACTCACAACGTATCTCAACGCTTGAAGTGGAATTTGTGGCAGCCTAAGAGCAATCTACGCACCGGCGGTAATGAGACTGCGGTAAGCGAGTTCTTAAATACCGGCAAACTAAACGTCGGCAATCCTTTGGCAGGTAACCTAAACGGTCCTGAGGCGGCACGTGCCGAGATGAAGCAAGTATGCAAAGAGTGCCATGCAAGCACCCATACGAATAATTTCTTTGAGGTGGGCGATAAGCAGGTACTTCTATATAACGTTTACAACGACGAAGCGACTAAGATGCTAAAAGAGCTTAAGGAAAAGAAACTTCTAAAAGACGATCCTTGGGCGGATGCGTTCCAGCGTATTTATTACACTTCGTGGCATCACGAGGGTCGCAGAATGCGCCAAGGCGCGCTAATGGGCGGACCTGATTATTCGCATTGGCACGGCGTATTCGAGGTCAAAAATGACATCAGAGAGATGCGCGAAATCTACGAGCGCCGCATCAAAACCGGCAAGATCGAGGAATAATCCTTCTTAGTCTGCTAAATTTTGCCGGACTAAACAGATCAAGCTTGTAAGCCCCTGCACTTCGCAGGGGCTTTTTTGTTTGGATAAAATTTTGGAATTTTATTTTGTAATCCGCGCAAAGCCCATCGAAAATCGCCCCTAAAAGCCACTTACAAAATCACTATCTAATTATTTAAGATTATTGAGAATTTATGACGGAAGTAGCTGATAAATTAGAGTAAATTTATCTCTTTGCAATTCAAAATTAGCTACAATCGCGCATATCATTTAAAAGGAATTTTATGGACAAGCAAACGGCATTAGACTTTTTGAGACTTCATCAGCCGATGCCTGCGCAGCTTTCGGATCAGCTCGCGGCAGAGTTTCGCGCGGTACGGGAGTTTTTGCGTGATAATCCCTGCGACGAGGCGCTTGAGCCGCTTTTGCGCTCGCTAAATGAGGGCGACGGCGCAAGTGAATATCCGCTCGTGGACGAGGTATTGGGCGCGGCGGACGATGCTGCTGCGGTAGCTGCGCTTAGAGCGGTCTTAGAAGATCCGAGCACGGGCAGCGGAGCGCGATTTTGGGCGACGCTTTTTAGCGTGAGCTTCGTCCGTAAGGAGCTCATCGCAAGCCTGGAGACATCGCTTAAATACGCAAACGATGATTTGATCGAGCTTACGAAGGAGCAGATCGAAATGTTTAAGCAGCTGACGTAAAGCTAGCTGCGTAACTTATAGTTGCGCCTTGCTCACCAGATTGCGCTGCTACAAAGCAAATCCAAATTTATAAAAATCGGCTTAATCGAAGGTTGCTTTTAAATTTTAAAATTTTGCGGTCGCTTAAAATTTTTTAGAGGCTACGATTACGAAAGAGGCGCACTTTATTTTCTATGGGCTGTGACAGGCGCCCTGTGCGAGGATTGCTATCGGCAAAGATATAGCCGTCGCCGCTAAGTGCGAGTGGCACAGGCACCGCGAGATATGTATCTAGGAGGGTAGAAATTTCACGGCGTCGTTTGAAGTAAAATTTTAAATCTGCGGGCTTGTGATAGAATTTAAGTCGTAATAATGAAGCAGAATTTAATATGCGGCGAGCATGACGCTGAAATTTTAAGCTTGCGTCGCGCAGTGACTGGATTTCGCTCAGTGCGATCCGTACGAAATTTTAAGCCGTAAAGATAAAGCGGAATTTCTCATACGCGATTTTTTTGAGACGAAATTTTAAGCAATGAGTTTGAGGCGGAATTCTGAGGCGTGAGTTAGATTATAAACTTACACCGTCGGTAGAGGATACCGCGCCTTTTTTGCTCTGAGAACTCCTACCGCACGGCAAAGAATTTTGCGCCATTTTGCACTACAGCTATGGATCTCGACCACGCAGTGAGCAAGGTTGCGCTGCGCTATGCGACTAAGGATACTGCGCCATTTCGCAAGCGATCTTGTAGCGAGATTAGGCTATGAGCCTTGACGCACGACATAGAAATTTGCATGGTGTGATCCGTGCAGGATTAGATGGCGCAGATTTTGCGCCTCCATCTGCACCGCCAAAAAATTCTACCGAGCGGAGTTGTGATCTAGAAATTTTGCAGCGGCACGAAATCTTCTAGCGCGGATTTTGAGCTTGCGTAAAATTTCGCACCGCTAGCATGTGAGAGACCTGAAATTTTAAATTGCATGTCACTTTAAAATTTTAAACTTATGAATTTGACCCGCACTTACTTTTAAATCCTAATTCCACACCATGTTTGGCGATGAAATTTTAAAATTTCATCGCGCCAAGAGCAGCTCGATCAATCGGCGGACGCAGTAAAAATAAGATAGATAAAATGCATCAGCGCGTGAAGCGGGGCTAAATTTAAATCGCTGGCTAAATTTTAAAGCGTGGCCTAGATCGCCTGCGGGCGCTCGACCTCGGCTTTAAAATAGTTAAATTTAGCTCTGCGCCCGCGAGACGCTTCGGCTACCTGATTTTTGCGGTGCCGAAGCAAAGTCCGTTTTCGTTGCACTGCATATTTTCTATCTGCGGATCCTCGCTTTCGCCGCAAATTTGGATCATCTGATGCGACGCCTCGTCCATTTTGGGCTCGCTGCAATGCGAAACGCCGGGCTCTGGATGCTCAGGATTGGAGCAAGCGCATACAAACAGCGCTGCGCAGGCGAATAAGAGGGAGTTTTTCATTCTGAATCCTTTTAAAAAATTTTGTAATTCTATCTTTGCAAAGCTGAAATTTTACGGAATTTAAAGCGTTTTGGCTAAATTTAATGCAGCTGCATCTGCAAATATAAATTTTCTAAATTTCACGTTAGATACGAAGAGGCGGCGTGCGAGGCGAGATAAATTTAATATTTGTGAGCGAGTTTTAAGACGCAGCCCAAATCGTTTTACGGAAAGATAAGATTAAAGGCGCACTTAATCTTATCTATTGTTTTAAAATTTTTTACCGAAAGCTGCTAGAATTACGCCCTTTAAACCAAAATAAGGAGAAAACATGGCAATGACGAATTACATGGAACTTTTGATGGCAAATCAGCCGTGGAATTTGATTTTATTTATGGCGGTGCCGATGGGCTTAGCAGAAGCGATAGTAGCGAGCGAATTTTTTAGCTTGTACCGCGCGAAGGAGGGCTCTTTGGCGCTAAAAATCAATAAATGCCTTAGCATCATTCTCGGCGCTTATTTTACGATATTAATCATTTACGTAGCGGTTAAAATTTTGCCCGTCATTCATTTACGTGGCGCTGCGGACGCCTTAGCTTTGGCGGCATACGTAGCGGCGGCGCTGCCTGCGCTGGTGCTGCTACTTTTGGAGCTCGGAGTTATCGCAAAAGGAGCGGAATTTAGAGCTAGGCTTAAATTTCATTTCTTGGCGCTGATTGTATTTTTGGTGCTAGGACACATCGCGATGATTTTTGGAATGACCGATCCAGGTATGAGCGGCATGGAACATTCTATGATGGATCATGGCTCGATGAGTGGGATGAGCCACGATATGGGTTCGATGGAGGGGATGGATCATTCGCATATGAATCATGGCTCGATGGAGAACATGGATCATGGCGGCATGGATCACTCAAAGATGGAGCATTCACATTAACTTTAGCATGCCCGGCTTGGGCTAAATTTTAAATTCTATTCCGCCGAGCTGCGGAGCTGATAGATCTTTATGATTTGATTGCCTTTGTCTGCGAAATGCATATGCAAGCCCCTCTCAAATAAAATTTTACCGTCTTTCATCTGTCGCCTGCGAGGCGGTAAAATTTAATATCAAGCTTATCGCCCCACCTTTTTATGTTCTTGTGATATTTTTATTCGACTTATACAAGACGTAAAGCTCACGTATAGGTAGTTTTCAGTTTAAATTTGCGTGCAAACCGCTTTGGTATATTTTTTAACGTTAGTTTAATGCTAAATTTATATAATCTAAGTCTAGTTATATTTTAAGAGATGATTAAGAATGAAATGCGCTAAACTTGGAGGCGGATAGAGTATGCAAGATTACGAATTATTGGACGTTTTGTCCAATAAAAGGGTTCTTTGTCTAGAGGATGAGCCCGGGATTTTAAAAAATATAACCGAATCACTGCAGCTGTTTTTCGGCGAAGTAGTGGGGGTTAAGGACGGGTTGGAGGCGCTTGATGAGGCGATGAGCGGTTCGTACGACGCACTGGTTTTTGATATCGGCGTGCCGCATATGGACGGGCTAGAGGTCGTTAAAAAGATCCGTGCTGCTGGTATCTCGGTGCCGATCGTGATACTTTCGAGCCACACCGAGCAGGAGTATCTGTGGCGGGCGGTGGAGCTTAAGATCACTAGGTATCTGCCTAAGCCGTACGATAAAAACGCCTTTATAAAGGCGCTGCAAGACGTCGCTGCGGAGCTGATAAATCACGCGCCGATATTTAGCATAAGCAGTGAGTTGAAGTATGATTTTGCCAAAAAGATCATCTACGTCAAAGACAGCGCCTGTCATCTTTCCAAAAGCGAGAGCAAGCTTTTGGAGTACTTCTTAGCGCGCAAAAATCAAACCGTAACCTACGAGCAGTTATTCGACTATATGTGGGAGTTCGAGCAGCCTAGCAAGGAAGCGATTAAGGCGATCGTCAAAGAGCTGCGCCGCAAGATCGGCAAGGACGTGATCAAAAATTTATATGCGGTGGGGTATCTCTTTGAAGTATAAATTTAAATTTATCGTAGCGCTTTTCGTGCTGCTATATATTATAATTACGGCTTTGGTTTTTAACTTCTACCGCGAGCTTGCGCTAAAGGACACGAGGCGCGAGGCGTTTTATATCCTAGATACGATGAATGCGGTGCGCGACTACGTCTCGACCGTGCAGCGCCCGCTAATAAACGAGCTTAAAGAAAAAAAGCTTCTAAGCGAGGACTTTTTCGATCCGAGGCTGATGTCCTCGACCTACATAACGCGCGAAATTTATAAAATTCAGCTCGCCAAAAATCACATTAACTACGACTACAAGCTCGTCGCTACCGATCCGCTCAATCCCGAGCACGCTGGAAGCGAGTTTGAGAATGAAATTTTAGAGGGCTTTAAAGAAAGCAAATATAAAGAATATTCCAGAATCGTCTATGATAAAGAGGGCGCCTCGTATCTTTTGAGCCTGCCGATAACAAACTCTCAGCCTTCGTGCACCGAGTGCCACAGCATCAACGCAGCGCCTAAAAAGATGCAAGAGCTCTACGGAGATGTGGGAAATTTTAAAGGCGGCCTGGGCGATACGATCGCGATGATAAGCTTTAAAATTCCGATAAAAAGCATTCTGCTCTATCACACCAAAGAGTTTGTCGTTAGCGGCCTAAGCTTGCTTGCAGTGTTTTTGATCTGTATATTTTGTATCTATAAAATTCACAAAAAAAACGCGACTTTAAAGATGCAAACGCAGCTTTTACTGATAAATCAAAGCCGCCTCGCGCTCATGGGCGAGATGATCGGCAATATCTCGCACCAGTGGCGCCAGCCGCTATCGCAGATCAGCTCTACGCTTATAAATTTAGAGCTTTACAACGAGCGAGGCAAGCTCTCAAAAGAGAGGCTCGAAGGCGGCATAAAAGACGCGGGCGAGCAGGTGAAATTTATGAGCGATACGATCGAAGATTTTAAAAATTTCTTCAATCCGAACATGCCAAAGAAAGAATTTAGCGCCAGCGAGGCGATCGAGCAGGCGCGTAAAATTTTAAACGCCTCGCTTAAAAAGCATGTCATCGACATAAGCGTGCGGGTAGAGGAGAATTTTACGCTTTACGGCAACGTAAACGAGCTCATCCAGGTGCTAATAAATATCATAAACAACGCAAAAGAGGCGTTTTTGGACGTGCCGCTTAAACGGCGCGAGATTAAAATTCGCTCGTTTTTAAAGCAGGGCGAGCGAGTGATTACGATCGAAAATAACGCAAGCCGCATCGATGAAGCGCAGCTAGATAAAATTTTTGAGCCGCACTTTACGACAAAACAGCAGGGTAGTGGGCTTGGGCTATATATGAGCAAGATGATAATCGAAAAAAATGGAGGAAGCATAAGCGCTGCGAATTCCGACGACGGCGCGATATTTACGATATCTTTTCGTTAAATTTAGACTTCATTAAATTTCTCCCTTTTTCACCCTTTTTTGTTGATATTATTTTGAGCGTAGAACTTTGCTAATTTAAAATTTCGATTTTCAAAGGAGGAGCCATGAAAAAATGGAATAAGATGCTACTAGGCGCGCTAGCCTGTATTAGCATTTTTGCCGCAGGAGCCTGTGCTGATGAAGGCATGGGGCATGAGATGGAAATGTCGCAAAAATCGCGCGACGTCATCGCAAATCCTAAGGGCACGTTGCAAAGCAGAGGCGTCATATCCTTGCAGGACTACGTCGTAGAAGAGCGAGAGATGTATGACTGGCTATTTAAAAATCACCCGATTTTTACCAAATACGGCGGTAAGACGGTCGGTAAGATGGATGTACACGACCGAGGTTTGGAGTGGCTTGCGGAAGGGCATGGATTTGACTTTTCAAAGGCTAGTAAAAGAGACGACGGCAAGGGCTATAGCTCTATGATGTATAGAATCCCTGCGGGCTCTTCGCTGCAATTTCCGAATAAATTCATAGGTCCTGAAAAATGCGGCGAGTGCCACCCTGCGCAGTATGAGACATGGAGCAGATCGCGCCACGCCACTACTATCCGCTTTCCTGGCGAGCACCCGGAGGTTAATAACAACCTAACCGATCCGGTATTTAGCCCGGATACGGCGTCGATCCTTCCAAAAGGTATTACCCCTGACGTAATTTATGCGACCGTGGGACACCTAAGGACAAAATTTGGCTACGTAGATGCATGGCTTCTACGCGGAACCTATCACGTAGAGGGCGGCTTGCTACGAGACGGCACCGGTCAGATCGTAGCCGGCGGTAACCAATTCCAAAGGACTTGGGCGTTAAATTTAGACGATGAGACGGTCAAAAAGATTAAAAAGATCGTTCCGGAATTCCCGGAAACTCTAGCCGATTATGGCGATAACGGCGGTTACGTAAGAGGTCTTGCGTCGTATGCTGCAAAATACAAAAAATCGATGTTTTTCCAAGCAAACAGCTCGTATTGCGAAGTCTGCCACCCATTCAAATTCGATTTTAAAACTAAGAAAGAATTCTATGCTGCTTTGGGTAACGCAAAAGAGCTTCAAAAGCACACTATCTCCAAGGGTATCACCTGCGAAGAGTGCCATGGAGCGGGCGGTCACCTTGACGGCGCTACAAATTTTAGAACCTCAAACTGCGAACGCTGCCACCAAAGATTTAACTATAGCCCTGATTTAGCTCGTGCTAATCCGCTAAACAACGGAAATCCCGATCTATCTCTTAGCTCTAAATTTAAATCTATGGGTCCAGGATGTGGCTCTGAAGGCTCACAATCATACTTTACCGCTCACTACGAGAAGGGTATGCGCTGCGTAACCTGCCACGATCCGCACGATAACACCGGACCGGTAGTTGGCGATAAAACCGTCAAGGGCGTAAATTATAACTCCGAGCAGGGCTATTTGAGTGCGTTTTATACAAAGCCTAAGATCACAAAAGAGTGCAAAGATTGCCACCAAGAGCAAGCCTATATCGCTGCAAGAGCCGATACGCATAAAGACAACACCTGCGCATCTTGCCACATGCCGTTTATGATGAGTTGCGAGAACTTCTACGCTATTCAGTTCCAAGACAACGCGGGATTTGATACTCAAAGAAGATCTCACATCTGGAAGATCGACATCGATCCTACTAGAAAATCTCTAGTCGCAGGCGATGCCGCTAAAGGTCCAAGAGATGCGAAAGATTGGCACTTCCAAAGAAATAAAGATGGACGAAATTTCGTCGATCTTATGTGGTCGTGCGCACGAACCTCGTGGGCGGATAAAGATATGCAAGATACTAAAGGCTGCCACAGCCCTGTCGTTTCCGAGCTAAAAGAGACGCTTCATTTCAAGAATCAAAAGCAGGTTTACGATGAGGTTATGGGCTGGCAAACTCCAATTAAGAGCGATTTCTCGCAAGTTAAGATCGGTATTCAGGGAATTTACTCGATCCTTGAGACCAAAAAGCTTGACTCCAGCGATAAAACTCGCGTTTACGAGCTGATCGAAAAAGCTCAAGACACCGTCGATCTTATCGAAAAAGACGGCTCATGGGGAATGCATGGCTTTAAATATACTAAGCAAAGGCTAGAAGCCGCTAAAGAGTATATCAAAGAGGCTCAAAGAATTCTAAATAATAATTTATAATTCTTTCGGGGTCGCGTAAGTTCGCGGCCCCGAAATTTAAAAGGCAAATGTATGCAAAAAAGACTAAAAATTTTCTTGCCTATCGTTTTGGCAAGCTGCGCGTTGGGCGCGAATTTAACTACGCAAGAACAAAAAGAATCTTATAGCATCGGAGCTTCTACCGGAAGCTATGTTTCAAACCAGCTGCATTCACAAGCCGCATTAGGCGTCAAATACGACTTAGATGCGGTGATAGAGGGGTTTTTGGACGCTCTTAAAAAGCAGCAGAAGCTAAAAGATGAGGAAATTATTGCGCTTTTGAATCAAAGAGCCGATAAACTAAATAAGATCGTAGAAACAAATTCCAAAGCGGAGCTTGATAAAAATTTAAAAGCAGGCAAGGAATTTATGGCGAAAAATGCCAAAAATCCGGACGTTAAAACCACAAAATCCGGTCTTCAATATGAAATTTTAAAGCTAGGTATGGGCGAAAAGCCAAAGCCTGAGAGCGTAGTAGTGATGAACTACAAGGCGTATTTGACGAATGGTAGTGTATTTGACGATACTTTCGCATCTAAAATTCCGGCGCATCTTTCTATGATAGGCTTAATCGACGGATTGCGCGAGGGGTTGCTTTTGATGAATACAGGCTCGAAATATAAATTTACAATCCCTAGTAATTTAGCCTACGGCAACGTGGACGTAGATAGAATTCCTGCGGGTTCTGTAGTAATTTTTGAAGCCGAATTACTAAAGGTTTTAAAGCCCGGTGAGCTTGCCGATGCGGCGAAAAAGCTTAGCGAGAGCGAGGCTAAAAGCTTTCACGACGCGAATAAAACAAAGTAGTTTTGCTTAAATTTAGTCGGAGGAGAATATGCAAAAGCAAAGAAGAAATTTTATAAAATCCGCCGCACTCGGCTCTTTGGGGCTCGGCGCAATCGCCTCAAGCTTGCTCGCACAAAACGGCACAGATAAAAGTGCGCAAGATGTAAACGCAAGTGCTAAAAAGCAAGAGCCGAAAAAGCCGCACTACGGTATGATCTTCGATCAGAACAAATGCGTCGGCTGTACCGACTGCGAGATCGCCTGTAAAAAGGTAAATTTGGTTCCGAAAGGCCAAATGAGGCTTTTTATAGAGGACAAAACCGATCCGCTAAATTTGAAAGAAAAACGCTATGTTAGAGTATCTTGTCAGCAGTGCGAGGACGCGCCGTGCGTGAACGTCTGCCCGACCAAAGCCTGTCACAAGGACGAAAAAACCGGCATCACGACGATGAACACCGACGACTGCATCGCCTGTAAATACTGCATCGTCGCCTGTCCTTACGATGTGCGCTTCATAAATCACGAAACAAGAGCCGCGGAGAGCTGCAACTTCTGCTTGGATACGAATTTAAAAGACGGTCACGAGCCCGCCTGCATTGAGGCGTGCAGATACGAGGCGATCGTATTTGGCGATCTAAACGACGAAGAATCGCACATCAGCCAGCTACTTCGCGTAAAAGACAGCCTGCGTATGCATCCTGAGTGCGGCACGAAGCCGAGCCTGCGCTATATTCCTGCGGTAAAACTAGGGGTGTGATATGAACGGAGCTATAAATTTCACTGCGACCTTCTCGCACGGCGTGGAGTGGGGCTGGCCGATAGCGGTTTATCTTTTGCTAGCGGGCATGAGCGGCGGTGCTTTGATAGTCGCGATCCTCGTTAAGCTTTACAAAAAACAGACCGAAAGCACGCCGCTATTTAAGGCCGCGTCGCTGCTTTCTTTTATCACGATCTTACTCGGTATGGTCTGCCTGGTAGCCGATTTAGAGCGGCCGCTACTTTTTTGGAAAATTTTGATCAATTACAACTTCACCTCGGTTATGTCCGTGGGCGTTGCGGCGCTTTGCGTCTATATCCCGCTTAGCTTCGTAGCTTGTCTTTATGCGTTTGAAGCTGATCTTAGCGGATTTTTATCGCGCAGACTTACTTTTTTAAAAGGGCTTTTCACGCTCGTAATGAAAATTTTAAACGCGCTTCGCCCGCTGCTTCTTGCGCTTACGCTTGTTTTTGCGGTCGCGATCTGCGCCTATACGGGCTTTTTGATCTCGGTTTTAGTTAGATTTCCTATCCTTAATACCGCCGTTTTACCTGCGCTTTTCGTGGCGTCTGGCCTATCTGCGGGCATCGCGGGCTCAAGCCTCATAGCCGCACTTTTCTTTAAAGCGGAGTTGCACGGAGGCGATCTAAAAACCTTACATGCCGTCGAGTGGCCGGTTTTAGCGATGGAAATTTTACTAATCGGCATGATTTTCGTCTCGCTAATAACGGGCAGCGGCGTACAAAAAGCCGCGAGCGTCGCCTTTAGCGAGGGAATTTACGCGCGTCTTTTTTGGCTAGGTGTCGTGGGCGTAGGTTTTTGCGTACCTCTAGTTTTAAATTTCGCACTGGGCAAAAAGATCGCTCACACCGCATTTGCGTTCTACGTTAGCGCGCTTGCCAGCGTGGTCGGAGTATTACTTCTTAGAATGTTTATACTATACGCGGGACAAACTTACGATATAATAATGTAAAACTGCGGAGGGTTAATGAGCGCGCTAAAAATATTAAAATTTTTCATCTCTTACAAGTTCGCGCTCTGCCTCCTTTTTATCCTAGCCGCAGGCGCCGGCGTCGCAACCTTTTTAGAGAGCATCTATGACACGCAAACGGCTAAAATTTTAGTCTATGAGGCGCGCTGGTATGAGTGCGTCATGGGCGCTGCGACGCTTAGCCTGCTCGGCATTATAATTAAAACCAAAATGTGGCGCCGCTTCGGCTCCTTCGTCCTTCACGCGGCATTTATCGTTATCTTTATCGGTGCGGCGCTGACGCGCTATTTCGGTACCGAGGGTGTGCTGCACGTTAGAGCGGGCGAGAGCGAAAATGAGATGGTGAGCGTCAAGCCATACTTGCAAATCCGCACGCAAGACGCGCTGTTCGAGTATCCGCTAAATTTAAGCCAGATCGGCGATAACGATTTTAGCTTCACGCAAAGTATAAATTCTAAAAGCTTCACCGTCAAATTTGGCTCTTACAAACCCGCGCCCAAAGGCGAGCAGAGCACGCTTGCGGTAAAAGCGGGCTTTGAGGGCGGAAGCGAGCAAGAAGCGCAGCTGCGCGGCGGCGCGGGCTGGCTCGGGGAACCTAAAATTTTAAACTTTGACGGCGAGGAGATAATGCTAAGCTGGGGCTCGAAGCTCATAGAGCTTCCGTTTGCGGTAAAGCTTTTGAAATTTAAGCTTGAGCGCTACCCGGGCTCGCAAAGCCCGTCATCCTACGCCAGCGACGTTGAAATTTTAAAAGAGGGCAAGAGCGCGGGGGAGTATGAAATTTATATGAACCACCCGCTAAGCTTTGACGGCTTTAAGCTCTTTCAGTCCTCCTACGACACTGACGAGCTGGGCAGCGTGCTGGAGCTTAACCGCGATCCGGGTAAAATTCCCACTTATTTTGGCTATTTCTTGCTTTGCGTCGGATTTATCGGAAATCTTTTTACCGCGGGCAGCAGGTTTAAAAAGCTCGCTAAATTTATCAAAAATAATGCGCCCGCCGCGCTTCTTTTGATTGCGCCGCTTTTTTTCAGCATTGAGCTTCGCGCCGCGGATGAAAACTATCTGGCAAACCTTAAAGCTAACTCGCGAGTTCATGCAAACGGCGCGTTCGCGGAGCTTTTGGTGCAAGATTACATGGGCAGGATCAAACCGCTTAGCACCGAAGCAAGCGAGATCGTAAATAAAATTTCGGGCACGGATTCGCTTTATGGCTTAAGCGCCGAGCAGATGATCCTAGGAATGAGCCTAAATCCCGCGTTCTGGCGCGATCAAAAGATCATCAAGATCAGAAACGACGAGATCAAAAAGATGCTGGGCTTAGCGCCACAGGAGCGATATGCGAGCTTCAATTCGGTCTTTGATGAAAACGGCAACTACAAGCTCGCCCACGCCCTGGACGAGGCGAATGAAAAAAGCGCCTCGCGCCGTGGCGTGCTCGATAATGAGCTGATTAAATTCGACGAACGGCTAAATATCGCGTATCTGACCTTTAGAGGGGTGTTTTTTAAATTTATCCCCGTGCCGAACGACCCGCAAAACGCGTGGCTCTCGCCGAATGACGCCTTTGCGGATTATAGGATCGCGCCGCAGATCAAAGGTGTGCTAAACGATTATCTAAACGGCTTGCAAGATGGAATTTCGGATAATGATTGGGCTAAAGCGGATGCAGCGTTAGCGGAGCTGAAAAACTACCAAAGAGCCACCTCGGCGGCTATTCTTCCTAGCGTTAGCCGCGTCAAAGCCGAGGTGTTTTACAACAAAGCTTCGGTTTTCAAAAAGCTCGTTTATTGCTATATGATACTGGGTGGTATAGCTCTTGTTTTGGCGCTTTTGGGCGCACTTTGCGGTAAGCGCTTTGCGCTAGCGCAAAAAATTTTATTTGCGGCCTTTGCGATATGTTTTATAGCACATACCCTTGCGCTTGCGCTGCGCGGGTACGTCGCGGCTCACGCGCCGTGGAGCGATAGCTATGAATCGATGATCTACATCGGCTGGTCGGCGGCGCTTGCGGGGATCATATTTTTTAGGAAGTCCCTACTTACGCTAAGCGCAAGCTGCTTGCTAGCCAGCATCGTGATGCTAGTAGCGCATATGAGCTTTGTAAATCCGCAGATTACTAACCTCGTGCCGGTGCTAAAGTCCTATTGGCTTAGCATCCACGTCTCGGTTATCACGGCTAGCTACGGATTTTTGGGGCTTAGCTGCCTGCTTGGGCTTTTGGCTCTTGTTTTGATGGCGCTTAAAAACGGCGCCAATCGCGAGCGGCTTAACGCGCAGATCAGATATATAACGGCGATCAACGAGATTAGTCTCATCGTGGGGCTTTCGATGCTGACGCTCGGAAATTTCTTCGGCGGCGTGTGGGCGAATGAGAGCTGGGGGCGATACTGGGGCTGGGATAGCAAAGAGACCTGGTCATATGTCTCGATCATCGTCTATGCGATCGTACTGCATCTGAAATTTATCCCGAAACTCGGCTCGGTCTATGTTTATTGCGTGAGCTCGACGCTCGCGTATAGCTCGATCATAATGACCTATTTCGGCGTAAATTTCTACCTCACCGGCATGCACTCTTACGCCGCGGGAGACGCACCGCATATACCCGCGCCGTTTTATTGTATAATAGCGGCGATCTTTTTAATAATCGTTCTTGCCTTCAGGGGCAGGGACGTAAAAACGATATAAAGGAGTAAATTTGAAAAAATTTCTAATAGCGTTAGCCTTGGCTGCCGCGGCAAACGCGGGCTTTATCAGCGAGGGCATTCAAGCTCAGCAAAGCGGCGATCATAAAAAACTCGCAGAAATTTACGAGCGAGCGTGCGGTTTGGAAAATAAAGCTTCGGGCTGCTATAATCTAGCCGTTTTGTATTTTGAGGGTACCGGCAACGTAGAGAAAAATTTCGAAAAAGCGATCAGCCTCTACGAGAAGGCGTGTAGCGCTAAATTTGCGCTTGCGTGCAACAATCTAGGCTATATCTATGAAAGCGGCAACGGCGCGGATCAAAATTTTACCAAAGCCGCGGCTTATTACGAAAAAGCCTGCAAAGATAACGAAGGCTGCACCTCGCTCGGGCTTTTATACGCAAACGGCGCTGGGCTCGCAAAGGACGTCGCCAAGGCGGCGAGCCTTTATGAGAAGGCCTGCACCTACGGCGATATGATGGGCTGCAACAACCTGGGCTATCTGTATCTAAAGGGCGAGGGCGTGCAGCAAAGCTTCGCAAAGGCTAAAATTTTTTACGAAAAAGCTTGCGGCGGCGACATCGGCATCGGCTGCAACAATCTAGGTTATCTATACGCCTTCGGACAGGGGGTAGACCAGGATTATAAGCAAGCAAAGCAGCAGTATGAAAAGGCGTGTAACCTCGGTCACTTCGACGGCTGCAATAATCTAGCCATAATGTATGCCGAAGGAAAAGGCGTGAAGTCCGATAACGCTAAAGCAAAAGAGTTTTTCAAAAAAAGCTGCGAGGGCGGCATCAAGATGGGCTGCGAGAATTTGGAATTTTTAAACTCGATTAGTAAGTAAATTTAAAACATCAATTTTTTAAGGAGATAGTATGATTTTACGTTCGTTTTTGGCTTCGGCGGCGCTTGTTGCGCTCGTTTGCGGCGCCTCGATGGATGGGGCTAATAAATCGGCAAATCCTATGTTTCAAAGCGTGGATCCTAGCAAAGCTACGCTTGTAGGAAGCGGCGAGGGCAAAGAATACTGCGCCGTTTGCGGAATGAGCCTGGTAAAATTTTATAAAACCAATCACGTTTGGAATGGCAAGCAAGTAGCTTCTCTGCACTGCTTGTACGAGATTACGGGCGGCAAAATTCCAAGCGATGCGCAGGTCGTCGATACGAAAAATCTAAATTTAATCGACGTAAATAAAGCCTTTTACGTCGTGGGCAGCAAGGTCAAAGGCACGATGAGCCGCAATAGCAAATACGCCTTTTCAACCGAAGCCGACGCGAAAGAATTCCAAGCCGAAAACGGCGGCGAGATAATGAGCTTCGCCAAAGCCTACGAGATTGCGGGGCAGGATTTTGAGGGCGATAATAAGATGATTAAAGCCAAGCGCGAGGGCGGCGTTTACGCGCACGGTAAGGAATTTTACGAAACAAACTGCGCTAAAACGGATGCTAAAAGCTTCAAAGCCATATCCGAGCTTAAAGCTCATCTCAAAAAGACTTGCGATACAAAGGGCGCTAGCAAGGCTCCTGAATACGACAAGCACCTACAAGCCGCAGCGCTATATTTATGGGACGCGCCGGCAAATTTAGGCAGCAGCGGTAAAGATGCAAAAGCGAAAAAGCCTGAGAAGATCGTCGTGCCTGAGGGTGCTAAATGCCCGGTCTGCGGCATGCTAGTGGGCAAAAACCCTAACTGGGCGGCGATGATAGAGATTCAAGGCGGCGAGAACTTGTATTTTGACGGCGTGAAAGATATGATGAAATACTACTTCCAAAAGAGCAAGAGCTTTGATAAAATTTACGTAACCGACTACTACAAGCTTCATAAGATCGATGCTAAAAGCGCCTTTTTCGTGCTCGGCTCCAACGTCTTAGGACCGATGGGCGACGAGCTCATTGCGTTTGATAGCGAGAGTGCGGCTAAGACCTTCGCTAAAGATCACGGCGGCAAGAGTGTACTTAAATTTGATGAAATTCAAGAGAGCGTAATAGAAGGGCTATGAGGCTCATTTGCGCTTTAATGATCTTTTTTGTCGCCCTTTACGCGCTCATCGCGGTGCATTATGTGAGCTTTGATCGCGCAAAGGGCGAGCAGTGCCTGCAAAAGCTCGCACGCGAGATAAAGGACGTGCGGCTCTCGAGCAGCTTTAAGAGCAAGGCCTATGCGGAGTTCGTCTATGATAAGTAAAAATTTCATCGACTACTCCGTAACTTTGCTGCGAAAAGACAGAGCCGATCACGCTTTTAGCTTCGCGATCTTTGCATTTATCGTTTTTATTTTAAGCTCGGTGCTTTTCATCTCGGGCTCCATTCAAAACGATCTTGAAAAGGTCATCAAGCTCAGGCCCGACATCGTCGTAGAGGCTCTACGCGCGGGCAAGCGCGATCTGATGCACGACGGCTATATCTACGATATCTCCAAAATCGCGGGCGTCAGCGAAGTGCAGGGCGCCGTAGACGGGATGTATTACTTCGCTCAAAAGCGCGTTTGGTTTCATATCGTAGGCGACGAAAGCCTGAGCGAAAACGAAATGGTCGTAGGCGAGGGGGTAAAAGCGGCGATGGGCGAGTGGTACTATGAGGACGAGTTTCACTTCTTAACCGAACAGCGCCTAATCGCGATTAAGATTAATAAAATTTCGCCGCACGAAAGCAGCATCGTCTCAAACGACGTGATCTATCTAAATCCCGTTACCGCGCGCGAGGTGCTAAGCCTGAAGGAGGGCGAATACACTAAACTCTACGTAAGCGTACCCAACCCCAACGAAGTAAGTGAAGTAGCGCTTAAGATCGTAAATTTATACCCCAACACGGAGGCTCTTAGCGCGGAGGACGCGGTAGCCGAAGTGAGGCATCTGTATTATTACAAGGGTGGAATTTTTATGGTGCTTTATGCCGTGGCGATGATCTCGTTTTTCATCTTGCTAAAAAATCAAATTTCGCTCGCATACGGCGAGAAGAAAAAGGAGATCGCGATCTTGCGCAGCATCGGCTTTTGTATAAAGGACATCATCGCGATGAAATTTATTCAAAATTTCATCGTCTCGCTAAGCGCTTATCTGCTCGGCGTCGCGGGCGCTTATGCTTATGTTTTTATCCTGGATGCGTCGCTTCTGCGCGATATATTCTTAGGCGGCGAGCTGCGAAATTTCATCACCTTCACGCCTGCGATAAATTTTAATATGCTCTTTTTGATCTTCGTCTTTAGCGTGATCCCGTTTTTAGCCTTCGTCATCATCCCATCCTGGCGCATCGCTATCGGCGATATGGGCGAGGCGGTCAAATGAGCAAGATAGAGATTAAGCAGCTTTTTAAAATTTACAATGAGGGCAGGGCGAATGAGTTTCGCGCTTTGAAAAATATAAACTTAAGCGTCGAAGAGGGGCAGATCGTAATCTTAAAAGGAGTCAGCGGCAGCGGCAAAAGCACGCTTCTATCCATCATAGGCGCGCTTTCTAAGCCGAGTAGCGGCGAGGTTTTAGTAGGCGGCGCAAACGTCTCTAAGCTCGCCGATATCGAAAGCTCCGCGTATCGCCACAAAAAAATCGGCTTTATCTTTCAGTCTTTCAACCTGCTTGAGGCGCTTAGCGTCTATAAAAACGTCCTTGCGCCGCTTAGCCTTGAGCGGCTGAGTAAGGGTGAGCTTGGCGCGCGCATAGATGAAGCGATGCAGATTGCCAATATCGCGCATAAAAAAGATCAGATCGTCTCTAGCCTTAGCGGCGGCGAGAAGCAGCGCTGCGCTATCGCTAGGGCGCTTGTGATGAATCCGCAGATTATCTTAGCCGACGAGCCAACGGCAAATTTAGACAAACAAAACTCGCTCGGTTTCATCGAGATGCTCTCAAAGCTCAAAGAGCTTAAAAAGACCGTTTTGATCGCGACGCACGACATACTCTTCGACGAGCTAAGCTTCGTGGAGCGATACGTGTTTTTAAAAGACGGAGAAATTTCAGCATGAGCGTATTTTTATCGGGTAGCGTGATCGCGTTTTTGGCCGTGGAGCTGATCGTAATAGCGCTGATGGCGATCTCGCAGTTTCACATCGTGCGGATCATACGCTACTGGGACTTTAACGCCACCTCAAATTTACAATACGCCCTGGAGAAAAGAAACTATCTCATCAACACCATTTTGTTCTTCACGATAGCGTGCAAGATCATTTTGTTTATATTTTTCGCGCTCTGCCTAAACGAGCTCTCTTCGGTCGTGCCAGGCGCGATGTGTTCCGCAGGCGTCGTGGGCTCGAACCGCTACGGCAATATCCTACTGCTTTTAAAAATTTTACTGATCTTCGGCTTTGGGCTCTGGCTTATTTTAAACAGCCTCGATCTTAAAGCGGGCAAATTTCCCTATCTAAAGCGCAAATACCTGATCTTTACCATCCTTTTTGCGGGCGTTTTGGCGGAGTTTATTTTAGAAATTCTATTTTTTATCAATATCCCGCTGCGCGTGCCTGTGTTTTGCTGCTCGGTCGTATTTCGCGCGCCGAAGCTTCCGTTTGGATACACGCAGGCGCTTTTGGCGACTTTTTTCTACGTGATATTGGGCGCCATTTTGATCTTAAATTTCTTAAAGCAGTCGATGGCGAGCTTTGCTCTGAATTTGCTCTTTTTGTTCGTCGCATACTACGCGATCACCTATTTTTTCGGGCTTTACGTTTACGAGCAGCCTAACCATAAATGCCCGTACTGCATGCTTTTAAAGGATTATTACTTCGTCGGCTACGCGATTTGGGGCTCGCTGTTTTTGGGTATATTTTTCGGCATCGTGCCGTTTTTAACAGAGCTCATCACCAAGCGCGCCTACACCCACCTGCTTAAATACTCCTCGTTCTGGCTCATTCTAAACGCGCTCATCTGCAGCGCCTACGTCGTCAAATACTACTTCGTACGGGGTGCGCTGCTATGATTAAGAAAATTTTTGCCGCGATTTTGCTCGCCTGCGTGATGGGGCTACTCATATCGTCGATGGATATAGCCGAATCCAAAATTTCCGTGCGCCACGGCAACACCGATAAGCAGCCGCTGCAGATCGAATTTGGCAAATATCTATGTCGTGAAAGCGGTACGGTGATAAACGATCTGTACAACACCGCTCAGGCCATTATGCCAAACGGCGATACATATTTTTTCAACGACATCGCAAACGTCTTTATGTGGCTGATGCGGCAAAAAAACAAAGATGAGATCGTGGTGTGGGTTTATTCGCAAGACACCGAGAAATACATCATCGCCAAGGACGCCTGGTACTCGCGCGTCGAGATCACGCCGATGGGCTACGGCTTTGGCGCGTATGAGTTTCATAACTACGGCAGGAGCGACTACTACTACGACGAGATCGTGCTGTGCGCCGCGCGCGGCGAGACGCTGCTAAATCCACTCATCAACATCCTGCTTTCGGAAAATAAAATTTAGCCTCGCAGCGGATCGGGAAATGAAATTTAATTCTGCGATGGATCGGAAATAAAATTTAGCCGTGCGGCGGATATGAAATAAAATTTAGCCGTGTGGCAGGTAAGAAATAAAATTTAACTCCGCAGCGGGCGCGACTTGTCGCAGATACGGCTCGTCACGTAAATTTTACCTGCATCTGCTAATTTTATTAATTTTACCCACGCTTGCCGCTTTTATTAAATTTTGCCCGCTGCCGCTTTCGTTAAATTTAGCTCGCGTCCGAGTTTGCGTTCGCTCGCAATTATTAAATTTGCTCGCATTTGCCCGAGCTCGCATCGGCTTGCTCTCGTTAAATTTGATCCGTCCGTGCCGCGCTTTTAAAATTCCAAGCCGCAACGATACGCGCTCGCTACGTAAAATTTTATCTCGCGCCCGCCGCTTGCGTTAAATTTGGCTCGCGTCTACTTGGATGTCGCCGCTCGCGCGATCAATAAATTTATATCAATACGGGCGCCGAAATTTTAAGCTATAATGGCGCTAAATTCCACATTAAAGGAGCGAAAATGAGCGAAATTTTAGATCAGACGCTGGAGTGCGCGAAAGAAATTTTAGGCGCCCAGGCACTGGATCTTAAGATCGAGCGTGCGGTCGTGGGGCTGTTTTTTAGCGGCGTGAAGCTGCAAGGAGGCGCGTGCGGGCTTAGCTATACGCCGCTAAAGTCCCTATCGAGCGCCGTTTGCTGCCCCTCGCAAGCAAGCGCGATGCCCGATTCGGGCAATATCGCAGGCAAGAGCGTTCGCTATCTGCTGCGCGACCTAAACTCCGCCGCGCCGCTTAAAAAGACGCTCGCACTTGCCGCGCTAAATGCGCTTGGAAGGGTGTGTTTTGATAAAATCCGCGCGGATTACGACGTGAAATTCGGCGCCGATCCCTTTGAGCAGCTGCGGATCGAGCGCGGCAGCTTTAGCGTCGTCGTGGGCGCGCTGGTGCCCTACATCAAGACGCTGATGAAAAATGGCGCGGATTTTAAAATTTTAGAGCTTGATAAAAGCACGCTCAAGCAGGCGGAGCTGCCGTTTTATTTGCCCGCAAGCGAGGCTAGCAGCGTCGTGCCGCGCGCAGATAACGTGATAATCACGGCTACGACGCTCATCAACGACACGCTGGGTGGGCTTTTGCGCCTGAAAAAAAGCGGCGCCAAGCTCGTGCTCGTGGGGCCTACCACGCCGCTATTGCCGCAGGCGCTGTTTGAGCGCGGCGTGGACTTTGCAGGAGGCACGCTCGTGCGAGATGCGGACGCGGTGCTCGATATCATCGCGCAGGCGGGCTCGGGGTATCACTTTTTGGGTAAATTTGCCGATAAAATCACGATCTGTAGGGGCTAGGGCGCGGATTGAAATTTTAAAATTCTGCGCGCAAGCGGCTTTGCAGCGGATTTTTATAGATCTACGCGAACGTTTTAAGAGGTCTTTTTTAAAAAACGATGTAAAATGTCCGCTTTAGAAATGAGAGGAGCTATAGATGAATAGCAAAAGACGAAATGCGATGAAATTTAGCCTAGCATGCGCAGCTTCGCTACTTTGCGTCGGTACCGCCTCGTTTGGGGCGAGCTTAAATTCGAAGGAGAAAAATATGCAAAAGTGCGTCTATATCGTGCACGGCTACGACGCTTCGCCTAAAAGCCATTGGTTTGCCTGGCTCAAAGACGAGATCGAAAAATCGGGCGCGAGGGCGGAAATTTTAACGATGCCCACGCCTGCGCACCCAAGGCTTGATGATTGGCTGAAAACTCTGCGAGAAAGCGTAAAATTTGAAGGCGAAGTCTATCTGGTCGGACACAGCCTCGGCTGCCCTACGATCTTAAATTTCTTACAAAGCAGTGCCGCAAGCGGCGCAGTAGAGGGGATCGTGCTGGTCTCGGGGCTTGCAAAGCCGCTTAGCGATCCGCAATTTAAAATTTTAGACGAGTTTATGGATAAAGGCTTTGATTTTGAGCGCATAAAAGCCGCCGCAAAACAGCGCGCGGTGGTTGCCGCAAAGGACGATTATATCGTGCCGTTTAGCTTTAGCCGCGAGTTAGCGGGGCAGATCGATGCTAAGTTTTACGAGGTGCAAAAAGGCGGGCATTTTTTGGATAGAGACGGCTTTGCGAAGCTTGATCTTGTGTATGAAATTTTAGAAAAAATGATGAAATTAAAGGGCTAGGCTTGGGGCAAACGCGCCCGCACGATCGGTTTTTTGCTTCTGCATTCGCGCCACTCGCATTTTCTCTGCCGGAGTTTGGATTTGCTTTGCGGCTAAGATAAGAGTCTCGTTTTTAGCCTGCCGAAGGCTTCGCTGCCCGCACAGATAAGCCTGCGGCGCAATCGCCGTTTGCAAAGGCAAGTTTCGCGCCGTTTTTTGAAATTTTGCAAACGCTGCAGCAAGGATAAGTGCGTTTTATATAAATTTCAAAACGCAGCAGTTGATGGGTTTCTGGTTGTGGCAAGATAAAATTTAGCGCTCGCGGCGGAGCTTTTGCGACGATAGAATTTTAAAATTTTAAAGCGCGCGGCGAGGCCGAAATTTTAAATAACGCTCGGCTCGCGCGGGCTAAATCCGCACCTAAGTCCGTATCGCGCGAGAGATAAAATTTAGCAGGCGCGAAAGGCGCATAAGTTTAGCTTTTCTTTTCGTTAAACATATACGAAATCACAAAAACGATCAGACAAACGGGCGCAAACGCAAATGCAAACGCCACGCTCCAGCCGGCGGCACGCTCACCCCAAAAATACCCCGCCGCGAGGCACGCCAAAAACCCGCCGTAAAAAGCACCGAGCGATAAATTTTCTACCGCAAAAAGCAACAAACTAAAATTTGGATTTTTTACAAACAGCCTACTTAGATTAAAATTTTTATACCTTTTGAACAAATACCAAAGTAGTGCGCAAGCCAAAATCGCAAATATTGCGACAAAAGCGGCAATTCTTAGCACGCTCTCAAAAGGCAAAACCTCCAAAATCAAAGACGTCACCCACCAATCAAGCAAGAAAACTATCGGCAAAGCGAGCAAATGTCTCGCCGCCCTGTGAATTTATACTTTTGCTCCGCATCCATCGGTCTTAAGTCCCATAAATTTTTTAATGAAATTAATATTAGAGAATTTAGCGCCTCTCTATATCTCTACCACCCAAATAATATTCTTCCAGCGGATAATTTATATTGCCGCAGTTATCAAATTTAAAACCTTTTCCAATACCGACTACGGCATTTTTTCTCTCTTTATAGTATTCTCTAGTAATGTCAAAATTCGTTATCAAGTCATAAATATACTCGGAATGGTTAAATTGCATATAATTACCGTTAAATATAGCAAATTTATCAAGAAACAAAGTACCTGTGACTTCTTTATCGTCGCCGTTAACCATAACTATCGGTCTGTCAAATCCAACGCTCGTATCTTTCAAATTTATTTTTAGATATTTCTTTGGATCGGTTTTTTTAGCCTTTAGCTCTTTCATCAGTATCTCCTCAGTCGTTTTTCCCTCTTGGTAATATTTTTCTAATACATCAAAACAATTTGATAAGTTTATATTTTCTAGTTCATAGTATGCAACCTCATATTTACTGGACCAAAGACTACCGAAGGTTTTCAACCTATAATTATCAATCATCCAATATAGCTTTACATCATAGTCCAAATATGCCCCTGCTACTCTTTTATACAGCTCCTCTTTGGGCAAAATTCTATTTTCTTTGAGGCAATAGCCTTGTTCGTATTTGTTATAGTCGGGGAGAGAAACGACGGCGAAGCCTCGTGAAGTGGAATAATCAGGGATTGTTCGGATAAATGCGGCGCAGAGTATTATTATAAGAAGTAGCGCTCCAGCTAGCACTTTAAATTTAATAGACCTGTAGAATTTCATATCAGTCCTTTTCTTGCTATCCCTTGGCGTGGATTATATAGCCGCATTTATAAAAGTATGCTTAAGCTTATAAAATATTCCCGAGCCTTGTTTTAAAGCGGCTTCTTAAATTTTTAGCGCTTTCCTAGCTATTCATTCCCACCGTACTATTATTGGTTTCCCAAATTCTCTCAATCTCTTAAATTTCTTTAAAATTCCTTTCGAATTTAAGCCCCGTTTCAAATAGACTTAATAGAATTCCTTCAAATTTCACTCAAAGGTATCCGATGCAAACCGCTCTGGGCTCGCTAGGTCTGATAGCCGCCGTAAATCATATCCCATTCGATGCCAAGGCGCTTATAAATAAATTTGCGCTAAGCAGCGAGGAGCCGCAGATCGAAGAGCTAGTGCGGATGGCTAAGCATTGCGAGTTTAAGGCTAAAATCAAAAAGCTAAATCTTTCAAATTTGATGCGCTATAAGCCGCCGTTTATACTTCAGAAAAAGGATGGAAGCTACTTTAACGTCCTAAAGATCGAACAGCAAAGTAAAGCGGATATTAAAGCGGCAAATACTAACAAGACGGCAGCCGATCTAAATAGCGCAAATTCCAAAGATACGGCAGATTCCAAGGAGATATTGAGCTCTAACAGCGACACGACAAATTCTTTAAACTCATCTTCGTCCGCATCGTTCTCTTCCGGTGCGTCATCTTCATCCCATGCAAACTCATCCCATTCCTCCGCCAAAGAGGCTAAAGCCTCCCGCTCATCCAAATCTCCTCTATCCAAAGCCTCGCCAGAAGCTTCCCTTAAATTTATCGTATTTGACGGCGGAAATTCCGTAAAGGAGCTAGGCGCGAGCGAGCTATTTGATCTTTGCAGTGGCGAGTTTATAGTGCTAGCTCATAAAACTCTGAATTCTCAGATCAAATTCGGCTTTGCCTGGTTTTACAAGCGGATGCTAAGCTTTAAAAGAGTGGTATTTGAAGTGCTTTTGGCTTCATTTATCATGCAGCTTTTCGGTCTAGTGACGCCGCTTTTTACGCAGGTAGTTCTCGATAAGGTTTTAACTCATCATAGCATTAGCACGCTAAATGTAATTGCATTTGCATTTTTGGCGACCATCATATTTGAGATGCTTTTAAGCCTAAGTAGAAATTATATATTCGCGCACACTACTACTAAAATTGACGCTAAGCTAGGTAGCGAGCTTTTTAGCCATTTGGCTCTGCTTCCGATGACTTACTTTGAGAACCGTAAGGTAGGAAACATAGTAGCTAGAGTACGTGAGCTAGATAGCATAAGAGAGTTTATCGCAAATAAAAGCGTAAGCGTGCTACTTGATATTTTATTTAGCTTCGTATTTGTCTTTATGATGCTGCTTTACAGCATTAAACTCACGCTAATTGCAATCGCATTTATAAGCGTAATTGCTGCGATCTACTTTTTTATTACTCCCGTTCTTAGAAAGAGGCTGGAGGATAAATTTCAAATGGGAGCCGCTTCAAACTCCTATCTCGTAGAAGCAGTAACCGGAATGCAGACGGTAAAATCTCTAGCGATCGAGGGCAGCATGCAAAAGATGTGGGAGGAAAATCTAGGCAGATACGTCCGCTCATCTTTTAATCTTTCAAATTTAAGCAACGTCGCAAGCGGCTTTGCCTCCGCGCTGCAAAAGCTTATGACGCTTTGCATTTTATATTTCGGCGTAGGGCTCGTAATAGAAGGCAAGCTAAGCGTCGGTCAACTCATCGCCTTTCAGATGTTTGCGGGGCAATTTAGCGCTCCTGTAATGAGGCTCGTGGGCCTTTGGAATGAATTTCAGCAGGCCCTTCTTAGCGTAGATAGGCTAGGAGATATATTAAATACTCCAACCGAGCAGAGCACCGATAAACCCATTGCACTAAATAATATAGAAGGGGATATAAAATTTGACGCCGTAAATTTTAGATACAGGCCGGATCTAAATTTAGTGCTAAAAGATATCAGCTTTCACGTAGAGCCGGGCAAAAGCGTAGGCATAGTAGGCAGAAGCGGCAGCGGTAAAAGCACGATTACGAAGCTGATCGAGCGGCTCTATCTGCAAAGCTCGGGAGCCGTTTACATAGACGGCATAGATATCAGACATCTTAATCCATATCTTTTGAGGCAAAACATCGGCGTAGTCCTTCAAGAAAACTATCTATTTAGCGGCAGTATCAAAGACAATATCGCCTTTGCAGCAAGCGGAGCTAGTATGGAGGAGATCATCAGGGTTAGTAAGATCGCGGGCGCTCATGATTTTATCGCCGAGCTTGCAGGAGGTTACGATACCTTCGTAGGAGAGCGCGGCTCTAGCCTTAGCGGCGGGCAGAAACAGCGCATCGCAATCGCTAGAGCGCTCATAAATAATCCTAAAATTTTAATCTTTGATGAGGCAACCTCTGCGCTTGATTATGAAAGCGAAAGCATTATCAATAAAAATTTAAGCGAGATCAAAAAGGGAAAAACCTTTATCATCATCGCGCATAGGCTAAATTCCGTCAAGAATTGCGACGAAATTTTAGTACTGGATAAAGGCGAGATCGTAGAGCGCGGAAGGCACGATGAGCTAATGGCGCTAGGCGGCTACTACAAGAGCCTATATGATAAGCAGCTAGGATAGGTCGAAGGGTAGGGCGGGATAAACAATGCTAAAAATTTTCAAAAGAATAGAGGATGATTCAAATGAGTTTAAGCCTTTATTGATCGAGATAGAGGATGCTCCGCAAAACCCTTTGGGAAGATCTATCTTATGGATCGCTTGTGGGGCTTTGATATTTGCCGTGCTGTGGATGGTATTTGCTAAAGTTGATATCGTAGTAAGCGCTAACGGCAAGGTCGTGCCCGACGGAGAGATTAAAATTTTAAAATCTCTCGAAAGCGGCGTTGTCTCCAAAATTTTAGTAAAAGAGGGCGATAGGGTAAAAAAGGGCGATCATCTAATCTTAATCGATCCAAGCGTCTCTACGGTAAATTTATCCACCAAGCAAGAAAGCCTAGCTCTACTTGAATACTCTATAAAAAGGCTAGACGCTCTAAGCTCGGGCAAAAGTTTAGATGCCAATATCAGCGCGGATGAGCTGAGCTTATACAATACGCAAAAATCAAACTACGAAGAGAGCATAAACGTCTATAATCTAAAAATGCAAGCTCTGCAAATGGGGATAAATTCCACCAATTTAGAGGTCGAGAGACTAAGCGGAATTTTAAAGATAGATGAAGCGCGGCTGAATAATCTAAACAAAGTGAAAGATATAATAGCGCGCAGGGATCTATATGAGCTCAAATCCAAGGTAATCGAGCTAAACTCCAATCTTAAAATTTCAAAGCAGAAGCTTGCTGAGCAAAGGGCAAATTTGGATGAGCTAGCTAAGGAGCTTGAGGCCTTTAAAAGCCAGAGCATATCTAAATGGCTCGATGAGATGCTAGCCAAGCAGAAGGAAGCAAGCTCGCTAAAAGCAGAGATCAACGCGATCTTGTTTCAAACCAGACAGCAGATCATCTCCTCTCCCGTTGACGGCTTTGTAGGAAAGCTACTCGTAAATACGCAAGGAACCGCCATCACAAATCAAGAAAATTTAATCTCTATAGTGCCTAGCGATAAGCCTTTGATCATCAAAGCAAACGTGCTTAATAAAGACATAGGCTATCTGGAAAACAATCAAAGCGTGGCGATTAAGGTTCAGACCTTCGACTTTCAAAAATACGGCAAGCTTGAAGGCGAGCTGATCCACATAGCAAACGATGCGATAAACGATGAGAAGCTAGGGGAAATTTACGAAGTAAAGATTAGACCCGATTCTACATTTTTGATCGTAGACGGGATCAAAAAGGAGATAGAGCCCGGTATGAGCGTAACTGCTGAAGTAAAAGTGGGCAAACGGCGCGTAATAGAGCTATTTATCTATCCCGTCATCAAATACCTGGACGAAGGGCTTAGCGTAAGGTAGGATAGGGGGAGGGGGCTAGTGCTTGAATGCATTGCTCTCGTTCGAGCGACTTTCCTGTTCCCGTCTCTGTATGTCTAAGCGTGCTGCTCAAATAGCTGCTTTTCATCTAAGCGGTTATTTGTTATAGCGGGCGAGCCTATAGCCGAATGCGTGATTCAAACAGCTGCCCCGTTCAAACGTGCTATGTGTCGGGTACGTGGCTCGAGAGCCGCCTTCATTCGAGTACGCTGCCGTGCAAGTTAAGGGCAGGTGCCGTCTGATAAATTTTATGGATAAAGAATGAACGACTGCCCCATCCAAACGCGTAACCACTTCAAATTTAGCGTAAGCAAAGGTGCAAGCACGTTATGACTGATAAGTTAATGTAGAGTGAAAAACACATGGTTGTTTGTTAAGTGAGAGGGCGTTAATCTAGCGAACAAAAGCAACGCTTCAGCGATGGAAGTAAAAAAAATGCCGCCACCGGTTGCTTTTGCGAGCAACGGGTGGTGTTTTATATTAGTTAAAAGCCGCGGCTGGGCTGGTGAGACTAGTTCCCCCAGCCGCTCGCAAACATCTGCATGATATCCGGATTATTTTTCATATCATCCATCGAAATATTGCTCATACCGTTATTTGTGGCGTAAGCGTTGAGATCTTCGATGATCTTATTTATCTTGCTAGCAGTGATATACTCTCCACTAGCAAGCGCAATCTGCTCTATAGCACCACCGCCGAATTGGTTATTTATACGGACGGTGTCGTTTTCGCCGTATTTTAATACCAGATCGTTGGCGACCCTTTGAAAGGTGATATTTTCTTTACCGATTCCCTCTTTAAATTTAATTGTATCGTTACCCACAAAGTCATAGATAGTATCCGCTCCGTCGCCTCTGCCGAATATATAGGTATCGTCTCCCCAAGCACCTTCCAATCTATCGTTACCCTTTCCGCCTTCGAAGGTATCGTTGCCCCACTCACCGAAAGCGTGATCGTCTCCGTCGCCGCCGTAAATGATATCGTTACCGCCTTGACCATTGATAGCGTCGTTGCCTTCGCCGCCGTAGATAGTGTCGTTACCGTCGCCGCCGTAAAGTTTGTCGGCTCCTTCGGAACCTACCATCATATCATTTGCATTGGTGCCGCTGGAATTGGAAGTTATTGTCGCTATATCTAGCTTATTTTGCGTCTCTTGTCCTATGGCGGCTATATATTCGCTTAATACCCCTCGTTTATTAGCTCCGTATGCAAACTCGGCAAGTAGGCTAAGTCCTGCGGTGAACTCCTTTTTACTTTGAAATAAGGTAGCAAACTCCGCCAAATCTACGAAAGCCTTCTTCGGATCGCTTAGATTTATCTCTTTAAATTTATCGATTACTTTGGTGAAATTTAGTCTGAAATCATACTTTGGCTTAGCAGATATATTCGCGCCGCCACTTGCAGACCCCGAGGCGCCGCCCGCAGCCGTATCGTTAGGTACGGAGATCATATCCAGACTTATCAGATCAGCATAGCCTTTTAGTCTGGTTTGAGCAAGTAGCGACGCATAGGAGTAGTTTAAAATTTTATCATAGGTCTCGTTCGTGTTTTTGATGATAGCTTTTATATCGTCATTGCTTATATAATAGAGCTCTGCAGTCTTTGAGCCGGTGAAAGCATCAATTACTTTGATCTTGTATTTTATACTCTCAAACTCCTTTAGCAAGCTCTCATCTATAGAATTTGAGCTATTTAGTAGAGCCTGATATTGAGACGGAGTGAGGCTTAGTCTTCTGGCGTTTGGATTACCGGAGTTTATCACGTTACCGTCTGCATCTACGTTGATGTTTGATCCTGCGCCTAGATTTACATTGCTTGGAAGCTTCACCCCTTTTAGACTTACTTCGTAGCCCGCGGCATTAGAATTTCCGTCCGTGCTTCTTACCGCAGTCTCGCTCCAGGCTTTTATAAGAGCAGGCAGAGCCTTGAGCTGCTCCTCTTTAGTACTTAAGCGAGAGTAGCTATCTAGCGCGGCAGCAAGATCTTTATTTAAAGCAGCGGCCGATCTTAGATCTCTTAAGAGTCCAAAGCCTTTAATATTTGCTCTAGCCATATCTTCGGAGCTTAACGGCGCCCCGTCTTTAAATTTAGAGTTTATCGTATCTACGTTGAAATTCAGATCGCCCATACTATGAGCGGTGCCGTCAGTTTTAATGTAGCTTCCCTTTAGGCTTAGAGTATTGCCGCCTCCTAGATCTTCGTTTACCTCGTTGTGATTTAGGCTTAGGCTGGCGATACCAAGCTCATCTAAGCTCTTTAGCTCGCCTTCGTCTGAGATCCCGTTAGAGTTCGCATCCTGCCAAATTTTAAGATCTTTAAATTTATCGTCTTTATTATCTATAAGCCCGTCGTTATTGCTATCGAATTCCTTTAAAGCTTCGTAGCCGTCCTTGGCTAGTCTTTGATTGCCATCTTTATCTTTTATCTGCGTGAAATTTCCAAATAGCTCGCCGCCGTCGTCTATATTGCCGTTGCCGTTACGATCGTAGGCTAAAATTACATCCTCTTTGCTTATCCAAGATGATCTGTGAGACACTCCGTCGCCGTTGTGATCGAAGTAGGCTCCGCCGTTAGGTGCCGGGCTGATGCCGATCTTGCCGTCTCCGTTAAGATCAAGGGCGAGAGGGTCGACGATATTGATAGAGTTAAAGAAATCTTTGTAAGGATATATTTCTTTTAAATAATTTTTTAGCTCGTTACTTAAAGTATCGTCTGGAAACGCAGATAATAGTTCACACAATTCTTCTTCGGTCATCGGTGAAATTGGAAAATTTTTCTTATAAGCCTGTATTCCAGCAAGGATTTGAGCTTGATCTTTTGGATCATCATAATATCCAAAATCTCCAGTTTCGGCGGCCTGTAGCCAGCTCCAAACAAAATTCAATAAAAAATTGCTGTCTTTCATCATCGATGAGACTTGGGCGGCACCTGCACCTGCAAGCAAAATCTCTTTTGGAATTCCAAGAGCCGTTCCTATTACCCCATAATGCCAATTTCCAAAGTCTTCATATTTGCTTGGTTGATTTTTTTGCTTAGCTTCTATATCTCTATATTTGTAATCCCACTCACCTCTATTTTTGACTTTTAAATAAAAGTAATAGTATGTTTCCAATACACTATGGCTTGCTCTAAAATCCAAAGCTTCTTTGATGTTGGCTTCTATATTTACTCCAGCAGGAATTTCTCCATTAAAATTCATTGTTCGTCCTTTCTTGATCTGAATATGATACAACTTTTTATTGCAATTATACAATATGTTAATGCAAATAGAAATGTCAATGGAGTATTGGTCTCATTCAATATCGCTATACCACTTAAATTATTTTTAAACAATATAATTATGGTCATTAAAACAAAATTAAATATTAATAATATAAATGGCATAGCGAATACGTATGAAAATAAATTAAACCAAAATTCCATAAAAATATCAAACATTTCTAATTTTGTAAAAAATAAAAATAATATAAAAGAGAATATCCAATAAATAGAGAAGTGTA
>ERZ773003.159-NODE-159-length-55700-cov-3.097834_pt1 | contig 55700 bp, 39 predicted proteins | sample MGYA00580668_ERZ773003 | MGnify/ENA primary metagenome ERZ773003 (study PRJEB29015, sample SAMEA2738002) | human oral metagenome | biome: human oral; feature: human-associated habitat; material: dental | place: China | collected 2126 ...
TAAATTCTAGCCGTAAGCGCATAAATTCCTGCCGCAAACGCGCAAAACCTGCACCTAAGCGTACGTCTCCAAAATATCGTAGTTGGTGTTGCGCTTGGCGGGTATTTCGCCTACGTCGCGGATCAGCGCTATCATCTCGTCCTTACTCATCCGAAAGCTCGCGCCTGCGGCCTTTACGACGTTTTCCTCCATCATCGTGCTTCCCAGATCGTTCGCGCCGAATTTTAGCGCCAACTGCCCGATGTAGCTACCCTGCGTGACCCAGCTGCTTTGGACGTTTTTGAAATTATCCAAAAATAGCCGCGAAACGGCGAGTAGGCGCAAGTAGCGGTTTGGGCTTTGCTTTTTGATCTCTGGGTGCTCGCGCAAAAGGCGGGTGTTTTGCCCCTGGAAGCTCCATAAAATGAACGCTCGAAAGCCGCCCGTGCGATCTTGCAGCTCGCGGATTTTTTCCCAGTGTTCTACTATCTCGCGCGTGCTTTCCAGCGTGCCGAACATCATCGTGGCGGTCGTTTTCATGCCGATGCCGTGCGCCTCCTCGTGCACTCTAAGCCACGTGGCACTGTTACTTTTGCGCGGCGCGACCAGGTCTCGCACGCGGTCGCTTAAAATTTCGGCTCCGGCTCCGGGCATCGAGTAGAGCCCCTTGGCTTGCAGCCTGCGAAGCACTTCGAGCGTGCTGATGCCGCTAAGGCGCGCGATATAATCGATCTCGATCGCCGAGAAGCCGTGGATCGTGATGCTAGGGTACTTTTTGCGGATGAACTCCACCAGATCCTCGTACCATTCGATTTTCAGCTTCGGATGGACGCCGCCTTGAAATAAAATTTGCGTGCCGCCCACGGCGATGAGCTCCTCGATCTTTTCGCTAATCTGTTCAAAGCTCAGCACGTAGGCATCCGCGTCGCTTGCGTGGCGGTAAAATGCGCAAAATTTGCAATCCACCATGCAGGCATTGGTGTAGTTTATGTTTCGATCGATGATGAAGGTCGTGACGCGGTCTGGGTGCAGCTCGCGCTTGCGCGCAAACGCCGCGCGTCCAAGCTCGTTCAGATCGGCGTGCTCGATCAGCTCTAGCGCCTCATCGGCGCTCATTCTAGCCATTAGCTCCCTTTAAATTTACATCGCTCGTGTCGGCATTGGAATTTTTATCGTCGGTACTCGTGCTGTCCGCGCCGCCTAAATTTACGCCGCCGTCATTTAAATTTACGCCGTCTGCGCCGCTAGAATTTAGACTGCCATCTTTTTTAACCACGATCTGACCGTTTTTTACGCCTAAAATTTCGACGCGGTCGCCTTCGTTAAGATCCGAAATTTCATCGCTTTTCCAAAACGTACTTTTGAAATATACCATGCCGTTTTTGACGATGCCGGTGCCGCTCTCGTCTAAAAAATTATCCTCGTGTTTCTCTTCGGGCTTGAAAAAGCGCGATTTTAGCGGCCTTTTAAGCGCGATTAGAAGCATGAAAGAAAGCACGAACGAAAGCAGAATTTGTACGTCCCAATCAAGGTGAAAGCCGAAGCTCAAAAGCCCCGTGATGAAAAATCCGGCGCTGAAAAATATAAAGGTAAAATCCATCACCAAAAGCTCGACGATCGCCAAAATCACGCCGATTATGATAAAAATCAGCGCGTTCATTTGAGCTCCTTCGCGCCGTTTTTGCCGAGGAATTCTTTAAGCACGCTAAGAGAGCCGATCAGCTCGCTCGTTTCGTAAGGCACTAGAATTTTATCCTTGCTCGGGTTTTTGGACAGCTCGCTGAAAGCATTTACGCGACCTTGCGCGAGCAGGTATTCCGCCGCAAAGCTGGAAGCGCTCATCGCTAAATTTATACTATCCATCGCATCTTTTTGACCCTGTGCTAGCGCGATCTGCTCGTATTTTTTCGCATCCGCCATACGCTCGATCGCCTCGGCTTCGAGAACCTTCTCCTGCTTTAGCGCCTCGGCGTTTCGGATGAGGGCTGCTTTTTCAGCCTCGGCTTTAAGCTCGATCGCGCGCTTTTCACGCTCGGCTTTCATCTGCATATTCATCGCCTCTTCGATACCGTGCGGTACCGAAATTTCGGAAATCTCTACGCGCATGATCTTTACGCCCCAGTTATCCGCAGCATCGCCCAGAGCGATTTGTAGCTTGGAATTTAGCTGATCGCGCGAGCTAAGCGTGCTATCTAGGCTCATCTCGCCGATCGCGCTACGTAGCGTCGTCATCGCTAAATTTGAAATTGCGCGGCGATAATCCTCGACATTGTAAAGCGCCATCTTACCGTCGATGACCTTTAAAAACACGATACCGTCGACGCTTATGTTGACGTTATCTTTTGTGATGACTTGCTGTTTGCTGATGTCTACGAGCTGTTCGCGCACGCTCATCTTAGCACGCACCGCGTCAAAAAACGGCACGATGATGTGAAAGCCGCCGTCTAGCACCTTATGAAAGCGACCCAGCCGCTCGATGATCAAAATTTCCGATTGTGAGACGATCTTGACCCCCATCTTTAGAATTGCCGCGATGAGGACGCAAAATACTATTACCGTAGTTACGAACCCTTCCATTTTCACTCCTGAATTAAAATTTCGCAATTATAGCATTTTTAGCTTATTTTGGCTTTTAAGGCGCGTCGTGATACAATTTCGCTAGATTTTTTATATTAAATTTACGGGATAAAATTTTATGATCAGATACATCGTCCTGCTTCGACATTCGCGCAACTACCGACTGCTCTTTTCGGCGGGTTTTATATGTATGTTCGGCTTGTGGTTTTCGGTGGTGGGGGTCGCTACGCTGCTCATAGGGCTTGGCGCACCTGTGTGGGCGATTACGGCGGTGGGCGTCGTTTCGTTCGTGCCGAACGTTTTTTTAGCGCCCATCAACGGCATCATCGTGGATAAATTTCAACCAAAGCCGCTGATGACGGCGATGTTTATAACCGAGATGATCAGTATTTTCATGCTGATTTTTATCGATAGTTTGGATTATCTGTGGCTGCTGCTTCTGATCGTGGTCGTGCGAAGCGTCGCAGGCACGCTGTTTTTTCAGACCGAATCCTCGACGCTGCCGAAATTCCTAAGCCGCCCCTATCTCAAGCTTGCTAACGAGATGACGGGCATTATCTGGACGATCACATATACTTTCGGAATGGCGAGTGCGGGTGTTTTTATCCACTATTTCGGCGTGCGAGCGGCGTTTATTTTGGATTTTTGCTTATATGTTTTTTCGTTTTTTATCCTGCTACGGCTAAATTTTAAAGACCTCGCAAGAAACGCGCCAGGGCCGGTGTTTAAGATGCTAAAGGAGGGCTTTTCTTACCTGCGCTCGCATCCTTTGGTGGTGCATCTCATCGTCCTTCACGCCTTCGTCGCCGTCACTACTTACGACAATCTCATCGCGCTTCTTGCGAAGTATAAATACAAAGAAATTTTAAGCGCCTCGCTAGTCATCGGGCTTATGAATATGTCGCGCTCGGCGGCTGCATTTTTCGGGCAGATATGGCTAAGCAAGATCGTGAATAAACATACGTTTTTTTGGCTATTGCTGGGGCAGTTTGCGGGCATCGCGCTGTGGGCGGTGCTGGAGTTTAACTACTGGCTTTCGTTTGCGGGCATGATCGCGGCGGGATTTTTCATCACGACGGTGTGGTCGTATTCTTTTACGCAGCTGCAAAACCACGTCGATAGGGAGTTTTTCGGGCGCGTTATCGCTTACAACGATATGGCGTATTTCATCGTCGCGACACTCGTGTCGGCTGCGATCGGATTTTTTTTCGAGCTTGGATTTTCGCTTTCGCAAATCACCTTCGGCATGGGCTTTATGTTTGCAATCGCGGCGTTTTATTATAAATTTTTGATCTACGAAAAAATTTAAAATTTTAAAGCTATCTTTTCGGCGCGATCTCGGGGCGAAAGATAGCAAATATAAATAAAAAGCTCATCGCCGCGAAAAATACCCAGATAAAGCCGTTTGCGCCCAAAAATTTCATCATCGCGCCGATTATCAAAGGCGAGCAGAGCGACGCGCTCGAATAGATAAAAAGCATTGCCGCTGAAATTTGCACGCGAGATGCGCCTTCGCCGGTGATGGAGTCGTTTGCACGCGCAATGGCGAGCGAATACAAAGGGAAAGCGCCAAATCCCAACATCAACGCAAGCGCGCACGTTAGGATGAAGCTTTTAGCAAAAAATAGCGCCGCGCAGGCTACGATACCGATGGCGCAAACTATCATTATGGCGCGTTTGCGACCGAACTTATCTGAAATAGTGCCGCAGACGAGCTGCGCTAAGAAGCCTCCTGCCATCGCCGATCCCATAAATGCGCCCACCGAGCCCACTCCAAGCCCTGCGCTTAGCACGAAAACGCTCGCCATCGAAAAAAAGCCGTTAATCAAAATGCCCGCGCAAACCACCGTCGCAAACGCAAGCGGCGGCACGATCGAAATTTGCGGCATCGAGATGCGCATGCGAGCGGGAACTCTGGGAGGGTTGAAGCGGATTAAATTTACCGGCAGCAACGCCAGGATGATGAAAAATGCGCTTAGCACGAAGACCTTCATCGTTCCGAAATTTAGCGCTAAAATTGCAACTCCTATCGCAAACGCGCCGTAAAAAACCGCTTCGTAGATCGCCAGCACGCGGGAGCGGATGGAGTTTGTGATCTTTGAGTTTATCCAGCTTTCGATTATCATCAAAAGCGCGTAATAACAAAAGCCCAAAATAAAGCGCAAAATCGCCCAATACACGAGGTTTGAGCCAAGATCATGCAGCATTGCAGCAATTCCGAAAAGCGCCGTAAAGACTGCGTATGCCCGCACGTACGAGAGCGCACCGATTATCGAAGGCACGAAAAAGCCGCTAAAGATCGCCCCTAAAAAGAAAAACGCCGAAATCGCTCCGATCTCAAGCTCGCTGTGGCCGGATTCTTTTAGCATGATGCCCGCGCTTGCGATAACTAGCGCGTCGCCGATAAACATAAAGAAAATCCCCAGAAATAGGGGGCTTAGCGAGCGTGCCGCGCGCATAGATTCAAACAATGACTTTCCCTTGGAATTAAATTTGGCGTATTGTAGCCTTTTATTGATTAAAGCTCGGTTTTTATGTAAAAAATATTTGAAAAATTTCGATTCGGATAGGGATTTTAAAAAGATGCGAAAATTTATAAAGGAAAACAAAGCCAAAATTTTATCGCAGATGCCTAAGATCAAGTGCAGGTAGCGCGCCGAAGAGCCCAGCGTGCGATAAAATTTTACCGCAGCGGTTTTAAAACAGCACGAGCCTTTAAATTTAGTGGCAGCCTGCAATGAAGCGCTGAAATTTTGAGATAAAATTTTAATCCAAACGTTAAAGCTCTAGCAGTCGTGCCTCGTCGCATCAAAGAGACGAGCTTTATTAAAAAGCCCTGTAGCCAAAACAACGATCCGCGCGGCTAAATTTCAAGATAAAATTTCAATCTTTGCGGATAAACTTATGCGGCTTGCTTCAAAGATAAAATTTTAAAATTTCGTAGAGCAAAACCGAGGCGCAAAAGGGGTAAAATTTTAAAGCTCTAGCCGTTTTGCATAATCCCCTTTAGGCTGCGATACTCCTCGCATTCGCCCGCCAGCTTCGCGTCGGTGCCGATGGCGAGAATGCGGCCGTTTTTCATCACCGCGATATTATCGGCGCGCTCGATCGTAGAGAGGCGGTGCGCGATTACAAAGACGATTTTGCTTTGTTTGATCTTTTCGATGACGTTTGAGATCTCCTTTTCGCTTGCGTTATCCAGCGCCGAAGTCGCCTCGTCGAATATTAAAATTTGCGGGTCTTTATACAGCGCGCGCGCGATGGCGATACGCTGGCGCTGCCCGCCGCTAAGATTAGCGCCGAACTCGCTAAGCACGGTGTAAATTCCATCCTTCATCGAGCTTACGAACTCATAGGCGTTGGCGAGCTTGAGCGCCTCTATGACGCGCTGCTCGTTAAATTCTGCACCATAGCTTACGTTTTGCGCGATCGTGTCGTTGAAAATATAGACGCGCTGGCTTACGAGGCCGATATTTTCGCGCAGGCTAGGGATGCTAAACTCGCCGATCTCGTCGTTGCCGTTGAATAAAATTTTACCGCTGCTTGCGTCGTAAAAGCGCATCAGTAGGTTCACGACCGAGCTTTTTCCGCCGCCGCTGTTTCCGACGAGCGCTAAAATTTCGCCCTTTTTGACGCTGAAGCTTATGTCTTTTAGCGCCGCTTTGTCGCCGTAGTTTAGCGACACGTCGCAAAAGCTCACCGAGCCTATCTCACCCATCTGCTTTCCGCCTCCGACGATCGTAGGCTCCAAATCGATTAGCTCAAACGTCCGCTCGCTCGCCGCGATGGCGTCTTGCATGTTGTTGTAGAGCGAGGAGACCTTTTTTATCGGGGTGTAAACCATAAAAAGCGCCGTAAGGAAGCTGAAAAAGCTGCCGATACTCATCTGGCCCGCGATGACCTCCTGTCCTCCGACGATGATCACCACGGCGATGCCCACGGCGCCTAGCATCTCCATGATCGGGCTTACCAGGCACGTCGTTACGACCGCCTTTAAATTTAGACCGAAAAATTTCTTGTTTTCGGCGTTAAATTTCTCCACTTCAAAGCTCTCGGCGTTGCTTGCCTTGACGATTTCGATGTTGGAGTAAATTTGGCTGAGCGCCGAGGAGATATCGGAGGTTTTCTCTTGAGACTCGCGCGAAATTTTTTTCATCCGCTTTGCAAGGCGCGAGAGCGGATATATCGCGCACGGAAAGACCACGAGCGCGAAAAATGAAAGCTTTGGGCTCTGATAGATCACGACGCCCAAAAGCCCCAAAATCGTAATGATCTGCGTGAAAAAATCGGGGATCATATTCGAAACCACGACGCGGATACGCTCGATGTCGTTGATCGTGCGGCTGATGAGCTCGCCCGTGCGGAAGCGGTTGAAAAAATCCACGTCCAGCCGCACGAGGCTTGCAACGAGCCTATCACGGAAGCGGCGCACCGTGTCTTGACCGATGAAGGCGGTGAAGTAGTTTTGCATAAACGCGCCGCCGCTTTTCATCGCAAAAACCACGATGATAGCGATCGGAAGCGTGTAGAGATACGGCTCGTTTTTTTCGACGAAAATTTTATTTAAGACGGGCTCGACCAGCTTCGCGCTCGCAGCAGTCGCCACGCTCGTCATCACCATACCCAAAATCGCCAATGCAAACTGCGGCTTGTAATCCCTAAAATAGGGCTTAAAGCGCGATAGTAAAGTTTTAAAGCCGTTCAAATGCTATCCTTTTTTATAAAATTTTTAAAATTTAAATCTCAAAATTCCTAAAATTTTAAAATTTATAATTCTAAAATTCCTTAAATTTTAGAATTTTGACCGCGATGCAGCACGAAATTTATGGGGCGGCGCGGGACTAATTTGCGCTTCGCAAGCTCGCTAAATCAACTCGCTCGCATGCGGCGACCGTGCGGACGACGCCGAGATTTAGCTTTTTGTTTGCCGCTTTTAAAGCGCAAAGCGACTTAAAAGCGAGCGAGTTTTTATTCATCGCGATTTCTAAACACTTTCGCACGTCATAAGCGTTAAATACTTTGAGGCGCCATAAAGCGCTACAAAGTGCCGTATCGTAATTGCATCGCGTTATATCGCTACTTCGCATCGCCGCGCCGCATTGCACTTTCATACTGCCGCGCCTTCAAAAAAATCGCGCTAAATTTATACGCAGCACTGTGACACTACCTCGCCGCGGCACTATTCCGCTACGCCGCAACTCGGCATAAGCTAAAAATCACGCTTTCATCATCGCGTCGACAGCGCCTACGAATGAAAATTGCGATCCGCCTTGTGTCTTCGCCGCCACATCGCCGTATCATTGTATCGCCGAATAAAAATTGCGCCGAAATATGCACGACCGCCGCAGTGCTACCATCGCACCGCCGAATGAAATCGCACTGAAATTTATGCGCGAATTAGCGTTAGGATTTGTACTCCGTATGACAAAAATCATAAAATTTAACGTAAAATTTCGCGCTAAATTTTACGTTTTACTCCGCTGCGACCTCCCAAACGGTGCCGCTAGGCGTATCCATCACTTCGATCTTCATATCCGTAAGGCGCGCTCTGATGGCGTCCGCGCTCGCAAAGTCCTTTTCCGCCTTTGCCTGCGCACGCTGTTTTATCAGCTCCTCGATCTGTACCCTCTGCTGCTCGCTCACGCCGAAGCGAAAGTATTCGGTCTCATCCTCGTATAAAATTCCAAGGGTATGCTTCGCAAACTCCAAATTTGCAGTGATTTGGGCCTTTAGCGCCTTGTCTTTTGGCGCACGATCTAGCGCTTCATTCGCGCTTGCTACGAAGCTATCGAGCACCGCAAGCGCGCCCGAGGTGTTAAGATCGTCGCTTAAAAACTCCATCATCTCCGATCTAAATTTAGCCTCCGCAGCAGGCAGTTCTGGCGCGGAATTTTTAGGCTTGGAATTCGGTGCCGCGTTTGGGCTTAAACTTTGAGATCCGCTCGAAGTTAAATTTCGCCCTGTATCCCCGCAGGTCTGCGCAGAGCTTGCGGATGAAATTTGCGCAGTATGTTCAGATACACATACCGCAGAATTTTGCCCCGTAGCGGGAGCTAAAACTTCACACACACGCTTTTTAAGGCGGTAAATTTTATCTAGCCTCTTTTTACTCGCAAGCAGATCGGTCACCGAATAATTAAAATTTGCCCTGTAATGCGAGCTTAAGAGATAAAATCTCAACGCCTCGCCCGGGGCGATTTTTAGAGCGTCTCGTACAAAAAAGGAGTTGCCTAGGCTCTTGCTCATCTTTTCGTTATTTACCTGCACGAAGCCGTTGTGAAGCCAGTATTTGCTTAGCGCTCTATGGCGGGCGCAGCGGCACTGCGCGGCTTCGTTTTCGTGATGCGGGAAGAGCAGATCGGCGCCGCCTGCGTGAATGTCGATGCAAAATTGCGGATCGCCGCTATCAAGGTGCGCTAAAATCATCGCTACGCACTCGCTGTGCCAGCCCGGGCGCCCTTTGCCAAACGGGCTATCGAACCAATTCTCGTCAAATTTCCACAGCACGAAGTCCTTTTCGTCGTGCTTGGCATCGTTTGAGGCGACGCGAGCGATGTTTTTGCCGGCGCCCTCTTTTTTGCCGCTAAGACTTAGATAATCCCCATCCTTGCGCGTGTCGAAGTAGATGCCGTCACCTGCGATCTCGTAGGCAAAGCCTTTTTTAAGAAGCGAGGATATGAGCTCGCAGATCGCGGCGATATTTTCGGTCGCTTTGGGCGAAATGCTCGCGTCCGCGACGTTTAGCGCGCTCATATCCTGCAAATATCTGCTGGTATAAAATTCCGTGATCTCCCCCAGACTCTTGCCGGTTTCCGCCATCTTTTTTAAAATTTTATCGTCGATGTCTGTGAAATTTCGCGCAAATTTAACCTCATAGCCCTCCGCTTGCAGTACGCGGCGCAGCAGATCGAAGCTTACGGCGCTTTTTGCGTGCCCCAAATGCGCATCGTCATAAACGGTCGGGCCGCAGGCGTAAATGCGCGCTAATCCCTCGCTAATGGGCTTAAACGGTAGCTTCTTTTTGCTCAAACTATCATAAATTACCATAATACAAGCCTTTTAAAATGTATAAAATCGCCGCTTCGCCCGCACAAAGCGCCGCGATCGCAATAATTTTTTTTGCGCGGATTATAGCCAAAAAGTTATTAAATCCAAAAAAATAGAGGTTAAAGCCGAGCAGAAATGCCCCCGTTATCGTGCTTGCAAATGCAAGCCCCACCGCACCGAAGGGTTTAAAAAACAGCGCGCACAAAGCGACATTTATAAAGACGCACCAGATCGAAATTTTCGCGCTTAGTTTCTGCTTCATATTCGCATACAGCCAGTGCGAAAAAATCCTAGATAGCCCAAACGGCACGAGCCCCACCATATACGCGCCGAGAACTGCGGCGCATTCGATGGAATTTTGGCGAGTAAATTCTCCGCGCTCAAACAGCAGCTGCGTGATCTCGTTTCGCAGCATCACGCCGCCTATCGCGGAAAGCCCGAGCAGCGCCAAAAGGAAGTAAAACCCGCGCTCGACGAGCGCCAGAGCCTGCGCGTCGTCGTGAGCTTTTACGAATTTGCTCATGCGCGGAAAGATCGCCGTGCTAAGCGCGATCGCAAAAAGCGCAAGCGGCAGCTGAAATATGCGGTTGGCGTAGTATAGATAGCTGATACTGCCGCTAGCAAGGAAGCTCGCAAAGAAGGTATCTATAAACGAGCTTAGCTGAAGTGCCGACGCACCGAGCACGCCTGCGAAAAAATTTTTATAAAAGCCCTGCGTCTGCGGTTTATCACCCCGCGCAAGCCGCGCAAAGCCGCCCGTTAAGACGCGCAACATTCCGGTGAACTTCAGCGCATAAACGTGCACCGCAAGCTGTAAAAGCCCGCCCGCTACGACGCCGAAGCTAAGATAAAGCACCGCCGTGGCGCCGTCCTTACCGCGAGCTAGCAGAAGCGCCGCGATCATCGCCAAATTTAAAAGCGCGGTCGAAAACGCCGTCGTAGCGAAGTGGTCGCGATACTGAAGCAGCGAGGCAAAGAGCGTAACGACAAAGATAAATGTAAGGTAGAAAAAATTTATCCGCACGTACGGCACCGCAAGACCGATCTGCTCGGCGCTAAATCCGTATGCCAAAACTTTAGTAAAAACGGGCGCGGCAAGCAGTACGAGCGCCGTTAAAAGCGCGATGAAAATACTAAATTTAATAAGCACCGCTGCGGCAAAAATTCCTTTTTTGTGCGCGGCGGTAAAGCTAGGCAAAAACGCCTGCGTAAAGGCTCCCTCGCCGAAGAGTCTGCGGAAAAGATTGGGCAGTTTAAACGCTACGAAAAACAGATCGCTGTAAATCCCCGCGCCCAAAACCGATGCGGTAAGCAGGTCGCGCACGAAACCCAAAACCCGCGAAACCAGCGTGCCTACGCTATTTGTAAAAAAGCCTCTGAGCATAAATCTCCATTAAATTTTATAAAATGCCAAGGTTGATTATATTATAATTTCCCCTATTTTTTGATTTTGGAGAGAAATTTTTGCGGAATTTAGCCTTTTCGCTCGAAAGCTCGGGCGGGAAAAATACCTTATCGCTACGCGGGCAGTGGAACTACAAAAGCTCGCACTCCCAGCTACTTGCACTAAAAAAAGCGGTAAAAAATCTAAACGAGCTGGAGCTAAGCTTAAGCGAAATTTCAAATTTAGACTATTTCATGGCGTTGATGATCAAAAACGCCCTTGCCGGCAAGCGGGTTAGCCTTGTGGAGGATGGCAGCAAAGCTGCCAAAATTTTAAGCTTTATGGATGATAAAACGATCGATTTTAGCTACGTACCCGAGTCTCGCAGGCTAAATTTTTTAGCGCAGATCGGACTTTATTGCCATCTTGGAATTCTAGGCTTGCTAAGCCTTGCAAGCTTTTTAGGCGAGTTTTTTTCTAAACTCGCGGCTTTTATAATTCATCCGATGAAATTCCGCTTCAAAGAAACCGTAAATTTCATTAAAGATAGCGGCATAGACGCGCTTTTCATAGTCTCACTGACGGCATTTTTGATCGGCATCGTGCTTGCTTACATCGGCTCGGATATGCTTTCTAAATTTGGCGCCAGCATCTATATCATCGATATTATGGGCTCTTTGACGCTGCGCGAGGTGGCGCCTCTAATCGCCGCTATCGTTATCGCAGGTCGCTCGGCTTCGAGCTTTACGGCACAGATCGGCGTGATGAAGATCACAGAAGAGATCGATGCGATGAGGACGATGGGCTTTGATCCGTTTTATTTTCTTGCGATGCCGCGCATTATCGCGATGGTACTAATCATGCCGCTAGTCATTTTTATCGCAGATTCGGTAAGTATTTTGGCTCAGATGATTGTGTGTGACGCGTATTTAGACATAGCCTTTAACGATTATTTGGATAGATTTAAGGCTTCTGTAGAGCTTAGGCATTTTTTAGTGGGTATGATTAAAGCGCCGTTTTTCGGGGCATTCATCGCTATCATCGGCTGTATGCGGGGTTTTGAGGTCAAAGGAAATACCCAAAGCATCGGCGAATACACCACGATCAGCGTCGTAAATGCGATATTTTGGGTCATCGCGATCGACGCGGTCTTTGCGGTTCTGTTTTCGGAAATCGGACTATGAGCGAGCAAGTGCAATCCGGCGAAAGCGCTAAAATTATAGTCGCGCGCGACGTTACTACCGCGTATGGATCGCGCGTTATGCACGATTGCGTGAGTTTTAGCGTCAAAAGAGGCGAAATTTACGGCTTTTTAGGCGGCAGCGGCAGCGGTAAAACGACGTTAATGAAAACGCTCATATTTTTAAAGCGCCCGCAAAGCGGCGAGATTAAAATTTTCGGGCGCGATATTTGGCGCGCGAGCGAGGCGGAGCAAAACGAGATCCGCCTAAAATGCGGCGTGATGTTTCAGTTCGGTGCGCTTTACAGCTCAATGAGCGTGCTCGAAAACGTAGGCGTGCTGCTTCGCGAATACTCTAAATTTAACGAGCGCGAGATAGATGAGCTATCGATGTTTTGGATCCAAAAGGTGGGACTTAAAAAAGAGGCCGCCGCGCTTAGGCCAAACGAGCTTAGCGGCGGTATGAAAAAGCGCGTGGCGCTGGCTCGCGCGCTAGCACTTAGTCCTGAAATTTTATTTTTGGACGAGCCAAACTCGGGGCTTGATCCGCTCAGCGCCAGAGCCCTTGATAGGCTTGTTTGCGAGCTTAGAGACAGCCTCGGCGTCACGGTCGTTATGGTGACGCACGACGTGGATAGTATCTTTGACATTTTGGATCGGTTTTTGATCGTGGATAATCAAAAAATCGCTTTTGAAGGAAATATCGAGGAGATTTCAAGCCTAGAGAATAACCCGCTCGAAGAGCTATTTAAGATGCGACAAAGAGATTAAACTTCGGAATTTACCGAGCCGAAATATGCATCGCGGCGGGTAAAATTTAGATAGGTAGGAGCTGAAATTTTAAAATAGCAGCGGAAGAATTTTAAATTTTAAACCTAGCGAGGAATTCCCGGCTCCGCAGGGCTTAAATTTTAAAATTTAGACCTTAGCGGCTCAATCGAAATTTTAAACTTCGCCAGGAATTTTAGACCCCCGCGAGCATAAAATTTTAAAATTTAAACGGGGTGCATTTGCGGGATAGCGCATTGAAATTTTAAAATTTCGACGAGTAAGCGGCGTTAAATTAAACCGGGGCGGTAAAATTTTACGCTAAAATACGACGTGACGATATTTTGAAATTTCAAAATGCACGCTAAGCTTTAAAATTTAAACTCAGATGATTCTGCAAATTTTGCGACTATTTGAGAAAGTGCTAAGTTTTAAAATTTAAGCCCAAATGGCTATTTTAAGGCATATCGCAGGGCTTAAATTTTACGCTCTGAAATTAGGAGAAAAGATTGGAAAATAGAACTTCATACACGATAGTAGGCGCATTTGTTATGATTTGCGTCGCGGCTCTTACGGCATTTATGTGGTGGATGCTTACAAAGACTGATCGCAGCGAAAGCTACCGCTCCTACTATATCCACACAAAAGAGCTTCCCGTAGGTATTAAGGAGAATTCCGAGGTTAAATTTATCGGCGTAAATGCGGGCATCATCAAAAGTATCGACTTCGCCGATATCGAAAATGCGATTATTGAGATTGAAATTTCGGTAAAAAGCAAGCTACCGATCTCGCAAGATAGCGTCGCTAAGGTAGAATCTCAAGGCATCAGCGGAATCGCGTTTATAAATATCACGAAAGGAAGCGGCAAGCTTTTTCCGCCGAATGATAAAAAGCCGATAATTGCGCTGGACAAAACACTTCTTGACAAAATCGGCTCTAAAGCTGAAGTCATCACCGATAGCGTGAGTGAGATGGTCTTTAAAATTAATGGGCTGTTGTCGAAGCAAAATACCGATAAAGTGGATAGAATTCTATCTTCGATGGATAAATTTAGCGCCGAGCTAAGTGATGAGAAAAAATTCCAAAGCCTAGACGCGCTGCTTGCTAACGTAAATACTCTCATAGCGAATTTAAACGAGCGCGAGAAGGAGCTAGACGCGCTGCTAGATAATCTAAACGCCTTTGCCGTGAGTGCTGCCAATCTATCGAATTCACTGGATAAAACCGCAGGCATCATCACTAAGCGTATCGATCGCGGCGAGTACAATCTAAAAGCGATCTTGGATCCTACGCTTGAGGAGGCAAAAAACACTCTTGGCGAGCTCAAAAAATCGCTTAGAGAATTCCAAGGCGCGATGTTTAGGCTAGAGGACAATCCTTATGATTTCTTTTTCAAAGACACTTCTAAAAGCGCGGATCGCGACGATAAAAAGGAATAAAGATGAAAAATTTTATAAAGTTTACGCTTGCTGCGACGCTGGCAGCGATATTTTTAGGCGGCTGCTTAGCTAAGCAGGCTAAGCCATACACTTACTACGAGCTGCGTTATGATCAAAAGCACTGCGTAAATCCTAGCGGTGCGCGCAAAAATATCTTTATCGACACCATCACAGCGACCGATCTCGTCGATAGGCGGGATATTTTAATAGTGGATTTTAGAAACCGAACGCGGTTCGCAAGCGACGCCAAATTTATCACGATGCCTAGCGAGATGGTATATAAGGCGCTGCTTGATGCGGCATTTTCCACCTGCTCGCTAAATCCGATATTTGTGCCAAAAGAGCGGGATTTGCGCCTAAAAACCAGTATCGTAGCGCTTCAGGTCAATAACGATCAAGCAACCGTCACGATGGGATATGAAATTTTGAATTCTTTAGAAAGCATAAAATCCGGTATCGTCACTAAGCGCGTTTTCGTGCCTGATCCTAGCTCGCAAAGCATTTATAATGCCCTAAATTTAGCGCTTAATGAGAGCATAAACGAAATTTTAAAGGCTCTTAGATGATAGCGGCGATCGAAGGAATTATCACGCGCAAGGAGCCCACTGCTTGCGTTATTAAATGCGCTAGCGGCGTGAGCTACGCTCTTTCGTTGTCATTAAATACCTCCGCGAAGCTCACGCAGGGCAAGCTGACCGAGCTTGCGTGCGTGCAAATTCTGCGCGAGGATGCCGATTTGCTGTATGGGTTTTTAGACGAGAGTGAAAAAAGGATGTTTGAAACCCTAATCAAGCTTAGTGGCGTAGGTGCAAGCACGGCGATGGCGGTTTGCTCGACGCTCGCTCCGCAGGATTTTGCGCGTTGCGTAGCTACAGGGGATGCTGCGACGCTAACTTCAGTTCCGGGTATCGGCCCAAAGACTGCTAGACGGATCATTGCCGAACTAGGCGATGCGAAGCTAATGGAATTCGGTCCTAGCGAGACTTATAAAAATGAAGCGGCGTCCGCGCTACAAAGCCTTGGATTTAAGCGCGATAAGATCAATCAAATTTTAGCGGGCTGCAGTAGCACGAATACGTCAGATCTTGTCAAAGAGGCGTTAAAAAAATTAGCGTAGAAAATAAAATTTGAAGGAAAGCAATGAAATTTGGCTTAGTTTTTGGAGCTCAAAGCTATGAGCACGAAGTAAGTATCATCTCGGCAATTGCCGTCAAAAATGCCCTAAAAGGCTGGGACTTGGAGTTTATATTTTGCGATAAAAATCGCAAATTTTACCGCATCGAGGATAAAAATATGCGCGCGGCATATTTTAAGCAGGGCGGCTATGCTAAAGCAAAAGAGCTTAGTATCGGTGCAGGCGGATTTTTTGAGAGTGGAATGTTTAGCAAAAGCATGCTAGAAGTCGGCACATATATCAATCTAATCCATGGCTGCGACGGCGAGGATGGAAAAATGGCGGCGCTATTTGAGTTTTTTGGCATCCCTTATATCGGACCTCGCATAGAAGCTAGCGTGCTAAGCTATAATAAAATTTTAACCAAGCACCTGGCTCTAATCGCAAATGTAAAAACCTTGCCGTATGAGATCGTAAGTCGTACCAGCTTGCCTAATTTTAATTTTCCGATCATCGTTAAGCCCGCTCATTTGGGCTCTAGCATCGGAATTTCGATAGCCAAGAATGAAAGCGAGTTTAGCTACGCGCTGGATCAGGCTTTTGAGCTGGACGACAGCGCGATCGTAGAGCCATACTGGGAAAACGTAAAGGAATTTAATCTCGCAGGCGCTAAAATAGACGGCAAAATCGTATTTTCAAACATCGAAGAGCCAAAAAAAGAGGGCTATTTAAATTTCGATCGTAAATATTTGGATTTTTCGCGTAGTGGCGCGATCGAGCCCGCTCGTCCTGGCGCTTTGCTAGAGGGCAAGATGAAAGACGCCTTTAAGCGGCTTTATAATGCAGGATCATTCGATGGCGCGCTCATTCGCTGCGATTTTTTTGAAAAAGAGGGCGAAATTTATCTAAACGAGATAAATCCAAACCCAGGCAGTCTCGCAAACTACCTATTTGATGATTTCTCCGAGGTATTAGCAGCTCTTGCTTCGTCGCTGCCGCCGATGAGACAGATCCCCGTAAGCTACGAGCTGATCACTAAAATCACCGCTAATAAATAGCCAATCGTTTAAAATTTTACGCTAAATTTTGCGTAAAATTTTACCCCAAAAGGTCGAGTTATGATAAATCAAGACGAAATTTACACCGCTACCGAGATCGTGCGCAACTTCAGCACCGTTTTAAACAAGATCAAAAATCAAGAGATCAAAAAAGCCATGATCGTCAAAAACAACAAATTTGAAGCCGTGATGATCAGTATGAGCGAGTTTGAGCGACTCGAAAAGGCGGTCGAGCTACTCAAGGCCGTTTACGCCAAAAGGAGCGGCGGTGGCGAGTAAGGAGCTCGTCTACGGCGGCGAAAACTACAAAATCAGCTACGAAATTTCAAATCTGCAGCGTGCCGAATATATTTTGGTGCTGCACGGCTGGGGCGCAAACAAAGCGCTTATGTCTAGGGTTTTTGCGGATAAATTCCGCCGTTACGCGATAGTGTGCGTCGATCTGCCGGGGTTTGGCGCCAGCTCCCAGCCCGCGCGCGCCCTTGGCAGCAAGGATTACGCAGAGATTATGCGCGCCTTTATCGCAGCTTTCGGCAAGCAGCCCGCAGCGATCATGGGGCACAGCTTCGGCGGCAAGATCGCCGCATTGCTGGCCCCGCGCAATCTCATACTGCTAAGCAGCGCCGGTATCATCGAGCCCAAGCCCTTTGCAGTGCGCGCCAAAATCGCGATTTTTAAAATTTTAAAAAGACTTGGTCTGGCTGGGCTTTGGCGTGCGTTTGCGAGCAAGGATGCCGCAGGTATGAGCAAAACGATGTATGAGACGCTAAAAAACGTCGTAAATGAGGACTTTCGCGACATTTTTTCTGCGCTAAGCCCGCAAAATGCGCTCATCTTTTGGGGCAAGGACGATCGCGCCACTAGCCTAAAAAGCGGCGAGCTGATCCACTCGCTCGTCAAAAACAGCAAATTTTATCCGCTGGCGGGGGATCACTTTTTCTTTTTGCAGAGCGCGGATTTTATCGGCGAGCAGATCGAAAAGGAGCTTGGCGGCAGCTAAATTTAACGATTTGGCGTCGCGCTAAATTTAAAGCGAAACGCGATTTTGTGTAAATTTTTAGAATTTAGCCGCGAAATTGTGGTGCCGAGCCGCTAAAAATCGCGCTTTAGATACAAAACAGATCGCGTGAATGTAAGAGCGGGGTGCAATTTAAAAGCGTTTCAATGCGGCGGCTTTAGTCCGGCTTATCTCGCGGCGCACGTTTTAAAATTTTGCAATCTGTTTGCGTCAAAGATCGCGAACTAAAGCGTAAATTTAGATTATAAAGCCGCGTGCGTATGCGGCACATATTTAAAATTTAGCGGCGTAAAATCGGCTCTTTGGGCGCGTAGTACAAAACGCAAGCCCAAATTACAGCGTGTCGCGTTAAATTTTAAAATTTTAACGCGTTTCTGCTCTGTGTTTGCGGCAGCCGTACATGATGCGGCGAAACCGCGTGTGCGCCGCAAAGCGAGCAATTAAATTTGGTCGCATAACCGCGTCGTCGCTTCGTCGCGATACGAAGCCGAAGTGCCGCGGATGGCGCGCAAATAATCGCGCGAGGTGGGGCTAGATGTCGTAAGATATACAGCATGCGAAAATTTCAGGTCGCGAGAGATGGATACTGTGCGGTATCGAAAATGGGGGCGGCGCGCGGTAGCGCAAATTTATCTAGTGCGGCTCGTGCGGCCAACATGAGAGCGTGAATTTGCGAGCACGCGAATTTTGTAAAACTAGAATTTGCAAAGCGATAATTCGTAAAATTTACAAATGAAGCCAAATGCCGGTTAGCCCGAGCTCGCCGCGGTTTGCCCGCGCAGCCTCGCAAAGCGGGCGCGTAAATTTATAAAAAGGAATTTTAAAAGATGAATATAATATTTTTGATCGCGCACGCGGCATTCGTCCTACTGCTCGGCTTTTATCTGATCACCTGCCTGCAGTGGTTTTCGTATAAGCCCGCGCGTATTATCTTTCACTTCACCAAGCCCGCGTGGCACATTTATTTTTTCATTTTGCCGCTGGCGGCGTATTTTGGCTGCGAGATCGCGGTAGGTCTCGGCGCAGCTAAATTTGGCACTGCATTCCTCTATGCCCTATGTGCCGCTAAAATTTTAATCATCGCGGCCTATGCGCTAGCGCTTTATTGTTGGCAAAGAGGACTTGATAAAAAGCTCGTCTTTACGCCGCGCGTGAAGCGATTTTTTGCAATTTTAGTACTCTGTGCGTTTGGCTTCAGCGCCGTGTTTTATGCCGCAGAAGCTCCGATTTTGCCGATATTTTTACCGCTTGGCGCCGCTCTTGTGGCGAGCTTTGCTTACGAGCGGGCGCAGGCTGCGAAATTTAAGGCCGATGCACGCAAAAAACTAGCCCAGATGCCCTCCCTTACGATCATTCAGATCACCGCGAGCTACGGCAAGACGAGCATTAAGAACTTCTTGTATCAAATTTTAAAAAACGACTTTCGCTGCTATAAGACGCCGCGCTCGGTAAACACGCTAGCAGGGCTCGTGCGCGACGTAAACGAGGCGCTGCCCGCAGATACGCAGATCTACATCGCCGAAGCAGGCGCCAGGCTGAGCGGTGACATCGCCGAAATCACCGAGTTTTTGGCGCCGCAGATCGTCGTCGTGGGCGAGATCGGCGCGCAACACATCGAGTATTTCAAAAGCATCGAAAACATCCGCAAAACCAAGCTCGAAGCGCTCACGAGTGCGCGGCTAAAGCATGCGTTTTTGCACAGCTCCACGCAAAAAGGCACGGACGAGCGCGTCACGATCTACGACGAGGGGCTAAAAATCCACGGCGCGGATCTGGACGGAATAAAATTTAGCCTTAGCTTGAGCGATGATGAAAGCGGTGCAAGCTGCAAAAATTCCGTGCCGCATGCAGAAACATCCGCCGCAGGTGGTGAAGGGGAGGGCGATTTAAGCCTAGATGCAGGCAGTGTGGCATGCGCGGAAAAAGACAAAAATTCTAAAAATTACGGCGCCGATTTTGACGATGCAAATTCCATGTCCTGCGCCGAGCGGAGCGAGCGAAAATTTTGTGAACAAACCGCCCGTGACGATAAAATTTGTGGCGATAAAGAGCGGGGCTCGCAAGAGGCTCCAAACGAGCGTAAAATTTCAAACGGGCGGAGAGAACTATGCGAGAGACATGAGTTTTTTGCGCCGATTTTGGGTAAATTTAACGCCGCAAATCTTGCCGCGTGTATAAAGATCGCGCGATTTTTGGGTCTTAGCGTAGATAAGATCAAAAGCCGTGTCGCGCACGTCAGCGCCATCGAGCACCGCCTCGCGCGGCTCGATGCGGGCGGCAAAATCATCATCGACGATAGCTTCAACGGCAATCTAAGCGGCATGCTGCAAAGCTACGAGCTGATGCGAAGCTACGGCGGGCGCAAGGTCGTCATCACGCCGGGCATCGTCGAGAGCACGCGCGAGGACAACGAGACGCTGGCTGTCAAGATCGATGAAATTTTTGATCTCGCGATCATCACGGGCGAGCTAAATTCCGAGGTGCTGCAAAGCAAGATCGACCCCGCAAAGACTATCGTTTTGAAAGACAAGCGCGATTTGCAGCGGGTTTTGAGCGAAAATACGCATAGCGGAGATCTGATTTTGTTTTCAAACGACGCGCCGAGCTTCATTTAAGCGGCTTTGGCGGCACGGCTTGCTTTGCCCTGAGGCATACTGCGCGATTTGACAGGGCGTATTTTTAGGCAAAAGACTTTGAGCGGGTACGACGAGTGACTTGAAGCGGTGCGATCTATCGGGTGATTGGTTTGTGCGTGCGGCGCGATCTGTTTAAATAAAAGTCCTATGCGGCAAAATTTCGGCGCGCCGTTATAAAATCGCAATCTTGCGCGCGATTAAATTTACGATAAATTTAAAGGAAAGCTATGGATTTACGAGAAAATATGCTAGGGCAGCTGCGAGCGCTAAGCGAGGAGAAATTCGCGCAATTTTCGCAGCGCCTAATACCCGCGCCGCAGATTTTGGGCGTGCGCACTCCCGCGCTGCGCGCACTTGCTCGCAAAAGTTTCGCCGCTTTGAGCGGGGCGGATGAGGCGCGGCGCGAGCTGCAAAATTACGAGCCCTTTTTTCACGAGGAGTTCGTGCTAAAGGGCTTTTTTATAATGCTTTTAAAGCAGGATGAGGCGAAATTTGCACTTGCGAGCAGTTTTATCAAAACTATGCCAAATTGGGCGGTTTGCGATATGTTCGCTCCGAAATTCAGAAACGACGCTTTCGCGGACGCGTTGTTAAAGCAGGCTAAGGGCGGCGTGAGCGAGTTTGAGAGGCGATTTTTCTACGTTTATTTTATGCAAAATATGGGCGCGATCACGCCCGAGGAATTTTTTGAAATTTGCGCCGCCGAAAGCGACGAGCGGTATTATGTGCAGATGGGCGCGGCGTGGGCGATAGCGGAGATGTTTATCAAGCAGCGCGAGATCACGCTTGCGTTTTTGGCGAGCAAGCGGGCGGTTAAATTTATCCAAAACAAGGCGATATCGAAGATCCGCGATAGCTTTCGCGTAAGCAAAGCCGAAAAAGATGCGCTTTTGAAGTATAAAATTTAACCGCGGCGGAAAGTGGCGGAGGTAGTTAAAATTTCAGTTGCGCGCGGGGCTTGTCAGCCAAAATCGCGAGCTTTAAAATGTAAATTTAAGGAGAGAAAATGTTTAGCAAGGAATTTTTGGAGATTTTGAATTATGAATGCGCCGTGGGTATCGCTACCTGCGCGCAGGGTGAGGCTCATATCAGCAATACGTGGAACAGATATCTCGTCATTAAGGGTGATCGCATCCTTATCCCGGCTGCGGGTATGAAAAAGACGCAAAGCAACGTGGAGGCTAATCCGAACGTCGAGCTTAGCGTCGCAACGAAGGAGCTGGCAGGCAGGTTTGGCGCAGGGCGCGGCTTTGTAGTGAAGGGCACAGCGCGCTTTATGGATAGCGGTGCGGAGTTTGAGGAAACGAAGGCGAAATTTCCTTTTGCGACAAGGCTGCTTGAAATCACGGCTAGTAGCGTAAAACAGGTGCTGTAAGCCAAGCGGCGCAGTTTGGGTGGAATTTACGGATGAAATTCCCGATGAAATTCCGCCGCGAGCTTTACGATGGAATTTTGCCGTGAAATTTTATCGGTAGAATTTCAAAGTTAGTAAAATTTTATCGATGAAATTTCGCTTCGCCGCGAAATTTTAAAGCGGGCGAAATTTTAAAGTTAATAAAATTTCAAAGCCTGCAAAATTTCGAAGTTTGCGAGATCCATAAATCTCGCTCAAATTTTTTGAACGTAAATTTACGCATTGAAAGGAAAAGTATGAAACGATTAGAGGGTAAAACCGCCGTAATCACTGGCGGAAGCGACGGCATAGGGCTTGGTATCGCAAAGTGTTTCGCCGAAGAGGGCGCAAATTTGATCCTGCTTGGCAGAAGCGAGGAGAAATTAAAAATCGCGCAGGAGGCCTTGGGCGGTTACGGCGTGAAAGCTTACGCGGTAGAGGCGGATTTGGCGCAAAGCAAAACGATAAAAGGCCTTTGTGAGCGCATTTTAGCGCTACCCCTTAAGATAGATATCCTAGTAAATAACGCCGGGCTGGGAAAATTCGTACCGTTTGAGGCGACCGACGAAGTGCTGCTGGACGCTCATCTAAACCTAAACGTCAAAGCGCCATATCTGCTTACTCAGGGGCTTTTGGGCGCGCTTGCGGCTAGCAAGGGCTGCGTGATCAATATCTCGTCGTATTTTGCGAACCGAATGCTCGTAGGGCGCACCACGACGGCGTATTCGATCACCAAAGGCGCGCTAAATTCTTTCACCAAATCGCTTGCCTTCGAGGTCGGCAAACTCGGCGTACGCGTCAACGCCATAGCGCCCGGTAGCGTGCTAACGCCGCAGTTTGAGCGAAATTTAAGCGCGCTTAGCCCGCAGGGACGCGAAGCGTTTGAGCAAATGGTGCAAAATATCTATCCGCTCGGCAAAATCGGTAGCGCGCAGGACATCGGCGATGCGGCGGTGTTTTTGGCGTCGGATGCGGCGAAGTGGGTCAGCGGCGCGATATTTGCGATAGACGGCGGGCTTACGACGAATTAGCCGCGATTGGGCGGAATTTTGGGCGCGGGTTTTGAAATATAAAATTTTACAGAGGCGAATTTCGCTGCGAGAAATTTTACCCAGTAGAATTTATTGCAGCGGCAAATTTTGCAATGAAAAATTTAACCGGGTAGAATTATGGCGACGAATATTGCGCGTGAAATTTCGCAGCGAAGAAAACGCAGAATTCCGCAATCTGTGGGAATTACAACGTAAATTTTAAAATTTATATTGTAAAATTTTACGGCGTGCGGTTTGGGCGGAATCTCGCGGCGCAAAATTTGAAGCTGCGATAAAACGGTGCCTGCGGGGTTAAATTTAAAAAGCGGCGCCGGCAGCCGGCTTGAGATAATTAGAAATTAAACGAGATTGGAGAGGGTTTGAGGGTTTTGTTTCTAGCGATTTTAGCGGTGTTTTTGCTCTCTTGCGCGGCTCCGCTGGCGCCCGCTGGCAATGCGCTTAGCGTATACGACATCTACTCCGTAGCACGCGACCGCCGCAGCGTAAGCGAGGTCGCTAGCGACAAGCTCGTCCAGACTAAAATCCAAAGCAAAATTCTATTTACTAAAGGCCTTAGCAGCTGGGATCTGGAGGTCGAATGCTTCTATGGCGAGGTCTATCTCATCGGGCTTCTGGATAGCGAAGCGATGCGCGAGCCGCTACTTGCTTTAGCTCGGCAAACAGAAGGCGTGCGGCGCGTGCATACCTATCTGCGCGTCAAAAAGTCCGAATATCCGTGCAATTCGTTTGAAATTTTTACAAATTTAAAGAAAAATCTCTTTTCCGATACCGACGTTTCTGGCACTGCGGTGCGCGTGGCGATCGTGGGCTGCGACGTGGTATTTAGCGGCGTAGTGAGCGACATCGAGCATGAAAAGCACGCGATCTGGTACGCGACGCACGCGCCCGGGGTGCAGGACGTGTATTCGTTCCTGCGCGTGGTGAAGGAGTAGGGGCTTTGCGGTTAAATTTGATCGCTTCGGTACGGCAAATTTAACCGCTTGCGGCGGGCTAAATTTGAGGATATGCCAGATTTATTTCAGCTCGTTTGCAGGGCGATCGACATGCATGAAATTAAAATTTTTGGCGCGCAAGATAGCGGGGAATTTTAAAATTTGGCTCACGAGCGAGAGCATTAAGTAAATTTAAAGCCGCCTCAGACGATAATTTCGCAGATGAAATTTACGCCGCGAGCGCTCGCCGAAAAGTAGCGCCCGGCGTGCCGATAGAAAGCGCGCCCTGTTTAAATAGCGGCTAAATTAAAGCGGCACGCGCGAGCTAAATTTAAAGCACTGCGTTTTTAAAGGCGTTAAATTTAAGCGAGCCGCCGAGCTAAATTTAAACGTAACGCGCGCATTGTGAGCTAAAATGAGCTAAATTTAAAATCGCGCTGCCGTTATCGGCGAAATTTCAGCGAAATGACGCGAGCGCTCGCGCTAAAACATACGATTAAAATGCCCCAAAGGGCGCAAAATTCAGTAAATTTAAGGAGAGAAAATGAGCCAAAGCCAAAATTGTACGTACCAAACCGCGTGCGAGCTGCCTAACGTGAGGCTGATCAAGCACCCGCTGATCGAGCATAAGCTCACGATCTTGCGAGATCGGGGGACCGATCCGTTTCAGTTCCGCATGCTCGTCGATGAGATCAGCTACCTGATGATGTTCGAAGCCACGCGCGATCTGGCGCTGCGCGAGGTGAGCGTGCATACGCCTGTGGCGCAAACCAGCGCGTATAAGCTCGCCACGAAGATCATGATCTGCCCGATTTTGCGCGCCGCGCTGGGTATGCTGGATAGCGTATTTAAACTCATGCCGGACGCTAGCGTGGGGTTTTTGGGTTTTCAGCGCGACGAAAAGACCGCACAGGCGGAGTTTTTTTACGCCAAACTGCCCGCAGATGCCGCAGAGCGCACCGCGATCATCATCGATCCGATGTTTGCGACCGGCGGTACGGCGATCGATGCGGTAAAATTTCTGCTGAAAAACGGCGTTAAAAAGATCAAATTTATCTCCATCATCGCAGCGCCCGAGGGGCTTCATAGATTTAGCGAGATCTACCCGCAGGTCGAGGTTTTCACCGCGGCGATCGACGAGAGACTAAACGAGCAAAAATATATCGTGCCGGGACTTGGAGACGCGGGAGATAGGGTGTTTAATACGATGTGAAATTGCGCGGCGAAGGACTTTTGACTGCGTTAAATTTGCGCGACAGTATTTATGCGGCGATAAATTAAATTTGCCAGCATGTAATTTGTGCTGCGAAATCTATTTATCAAATATGCGGGTTGCCGCCGCTCGGAATTTCACGCTGCAATAGATTTGGCAGGGCACGTACTTTTTACGGCGTGCGCAATACGTAGTGAAATTTAAAATTTGTAGCGCCGTAAATTTAATGCACTTTAAAATTTTAACTAGTCGTAAAATTTGCGGTATTTTTGGAATTTATCAAATGAAATTTTAGCTCCGCGATGTATAAAACACGTAAATTTCAAAGTAAGGAAAAAGCAAAATAGGGCGGCGGAATTTTATTATCGCCGAATTTGCCATAGAATTCTACCCGTGCGAGATTTCACGGAGAATTTACCGCGTCAAAACTCTACTCTCTGCAAAGCGGTAGCAAAATTTCAAAATTTAGCGCGCATTTGCGGCGTAAAATTTTGCAACCGCCCGCGCCGCAAATATCACCATTTTAAACCGCCTTTGATTGCACTGCCACATAGCTCGCGCGCAGCTCGCAAAAAACTCCGAGCAGTCACGCTTTTCATAGTAGCTTAAAACCCAGCCGTCGCCTACAAAATTTATCGAGCCGCAAAAATAACAAGTTTAAAGCCGCCGTATTTTGCGATCAAGAGCGATTTTACGCTTGCGAGCCGTGGAAATTTTGCGCCGCTATGCTGTTTTAGGCGCGATTCCGCCCTACTGCCGCCCAGTGCGAGCGTGACGAGTGCGAAATCTTACAACCCGCAGTGAGCTATCGGTAAAATTTCAAGTAAGGGCAAAATTCGCCGCTATAAACTAGAATCGTCCTTAGGCTCGGGAGAAATTCTAAAATAGCGGATGGAGGTAAAATTTTATCGCTAGGTCGTATGTCGAGCTCAAATTTAGGCAAAATGCCGATAAATTTTGGCTCGCAAAAGAGCCTACCGCTTCGCAATTCTAACTACGCAAAATCACGCTCATATTGGCGTCGTAGCGCCCGCACCACAAAAATTTACAAATCGCAAAATTTGCAAAAATCACGCGGCAAAATTCTTACTTCAGCAATCCGATAAAGAAGCAGGGCGGCGCACCAGGCGTATGCAAGGAGTAAAATTCTCACCCAAACGATCCGTCCGCGCTAAAATGAAATTTCAAATTTAGCGAGCAAAATTTCGCCTACTTCACCAGCCCCGCTTCCCTTAAAAAGCAGCTCGGCTCGTAATTAATCTTTCTGATCTTATCAAATTTCGCGTAGCTTAGCACCAGCTCGTCGCGCGCTCTGGTAACCGCCACGTAAAATAGCCGCCGCTCCTCCTCCAGGCTGCCGCCCATCGCCATTAGCTTGAGGTTCGGGAAGCGGTTTTGCGCCAGATCGATGAGATAGACGCTGCAAAATTCAAGCCCCTTGCTTGCGTGCACGCTGAGCAGATTTACCCCCTCGCCCTCGCTCATCTCCTTTGCGCCCAGAGTTATGAAATTATAAAAGCTCTGCGGATCCGCGTATTTGCCGGCGATCTGCTCTAAAATTCCGCATTTATCGTAGATGTGCGCGGTCTCGTCCTTTTTGCGCTCGTCGTCTATCTTGCCGTTTTTTAGCGTCGCGCGTTTCGTCGCGATAAAGTCCGCTACGAGGGCAAAAAGGCGCGAGTTTTTGATCTGCGAGATCAGCGTGGCAGACCTTGCAACGGAGCCGCTTTTTTTGAAAATTTTATAAATTTCGTGCAAAAACACTGCACCGCCTTCGGTGATTTTATTATGTTTTAGCACCGGATGCGAGCGAAAAAACTCGTCAAATTCCAAAGCTTCAAAGCGCGATACCGAGCCGATTATATCCACATCGTCAAAAAGCCCGAGCTGATAGTTTTTCCTCTTTTTTTCAAAAATTTTAACGCTCTCGTCGGGGCGCAAAAGCCCTGCGTGAATACTTCCGTGCCCAAGCGCGATCAGTGCATCGAAAAGCTCCTTGCTTAGCGCGCTGCCGACGCCTCTTGCGTATTCGCACGTGCTCATAAATGCCATCATATCTTTTGGGTTTATTATCATCGCGAAAATGTCCGTAAAGGCCTTGATCTCGCGGCTTTCAAAAAAGCTCACGCCGCCTTTTCGCTTCGCACCGATTCCGAGCTCCTTAAGCGCGACCTCGACGCCGTCGGCGCTGGAATTATTGCGAAAGATGACGGCGATCTTTTCGCGCGGGATGCCGCTTTGCGCGATCTGTGCGGCTACGTGGGCGTATTGCGCCGCCGTATCGTCGTAAACATGCAGCTTAGGCGCGCTAAATTTTCCCTCGCGGCCCACGATCAGCTTCTTTTCGTAAAGGCGCGGATTGTTCGCGATGACGCGATTTGCAAGCGCCAAAATCGCCGAGCTTGAGCGGTAGTTGATATTCAGCGCGTAAATTTTAGCGTCCGCAAAGCGTTTACCGAAGCTACCGATGATGTCGATATTTGCGCCGTTGAAAGCATAGATACTCTGATCAAAATCGCCGACGCAAAAAAGGCTTTTCGTCGCAAAGGCATCGATGAGGCTTCCTTGCAGCGAGTTCGTATCCTGATACTCGTCCACTAAAATTTCATCAAACCGCAGCGGCGCGCCCTTTTGTAGCTCACGGCGCATCTTTAGCAATACGTCGTTGAAATCGGCGTAGTTAAATTTTGCCTTTTCCTCCTCAAACTCGCGTAAAATATCTGCGTAAATTTCGGCAAATTCCGCCTGATCCTCGTAGTTTTTGCTAAACCACGATGCAAAATCCGCGCTCATCTCCTTGTTTTGATACAGCGAGTACACGTCGTACAGATACGCCCCGCCATAGGGACGCGCGTCGCTTACGTGATAAAATTTGCGCCTTTCTACGAGGCTTTTTAGCAGCGTCTTTAGCTCGGCGGGCTGCTTTAAAATCACTCCTTTGCTGAGCTCTCGAAGTAGGGCGTAGGATACGGCGTGGAAGGTGCCCGCGACGATTGCGGAGGTGATCTTTTTATCAAAATGCCGCTGCAGCCTCGCTATCATCTCGCTTGCGGCTTTGTTCGTAAAAGTAAGAAGCAAAATTTTTCTAGGGCTCGTGCCGAGATTTAGCAGATGAGCGATGCGCGCGACGATGGTGCTGGTTTTGCCCGTGCCTGCGCTTGCGATTATTAGATTGTGTCCGGCAGGAGCGGTTGCAGCGGCGTATTGTTCGGTGTTTAGCTTAGCTAGAGCGTCCAAGATTATTCCTTTGCAAAAAGGCGCCATTATAGCCTAAAATCATTAAAATTCTTTGATATAATTGCGCGATGAAATTTCTAAAATTTACGTTAAAAATCGCGCTATTTTGCGCATTTGCATTCGCCCTGTTTTTGATCTTGGACGCGCTTTATCCGCTAAATTTGGATATGCTAAATAAGCAGAAGAGTAGAATTTTATATGACCGAAACGGCGAAATTTTAAATATGCAGATCAGCGACGATCAAATTTGGCGCTTTTACGCGAGCGCGGACGAGATACCGCCGCGGCTGAAACAAAGCGCGATCTACTTCGAAGATCGCTATTTTTACTACCATTTCGGCGTCAATCCAGCCTCGATCCTGCGCGCGGCTACGTATAATTTTACGCAAAATTTTACTAAAAAAAGCGAGGGCAATGTCGAGCGCGTCGGAGCCTCCACGATTACGATGCAGGTTGCGCGTATGATGCGCCCCAAACAGCGCAGCTACAAAAACAAAATCATCGAAATTTTCAACGCCTTTCAGCTGGAGTGGCACTTCAGCAAGGATGAAATTTTAGGAATGTATTTCAACCTCGCCCCATACGGCGGCAATATCGAGGGGGTCAAAACTGCGGCGTATTTTTACTTCAAAAAGGACCTGCGCGAGCTTAGCAACGCTCAAATCGCGCTTCTTAGCGTGATCCCAAAAAACCCGAACAAAAACCGCCTAGACCGTAGATCAAACATCAACGCGCTTAAAAACCGCCTAATTTCGCAGCTGCGAGAGGGTGGCGTGATCTCGCAGAGCGAGTATGAGCGCGCCCTCGCAGAGCCGTTTTCGCCCAGACGCTACGCAGCGCCCAATTACGCGCCGCATTACGCGCTGTTAGCGTTTAACAATTATAAAATGCAGAATTTTACTGCCAAAGATGACGTAAATTTCACTCAAAATTTAGAGCAGGGAGGCACGCTTGGCGCGACATCGGAGCAAGCAAGCTCGTCTACACGCCGAGCCGCGGCGGTAGCAGAGTCAAATTTTTCGGACGCGGCGAGTGCCAAATCAGGCTTTACGGTTGCAACAAAGGGTGAGTCAAATTTATCAAATGCCGCAAACGCGCAGGCGGGAGCGGATTCGAAAGAAGCAGATTATAAAACGAATGTGCCGGAGAGTTTAAATTTAAGCGAACGAACGAGGCTAAATTTAAACGAGCGCGAAGGCGCAAAATCACAGGCAGGCGTAAAACCGAATGAACCGGAAAGCGTAAAACCAAATGAACGAAAGAGCGCAAATTTAGATGAACGGCGAGATTTTATTGATGCCGCACATCCGTCGCAAAACTCGCAAAGTCTAAATTTAAACGAGCGACGAGGCGCTGTGCGTTTGCCGCAGAATTTTAGCGCGGATACGGATTCGGATAAAGGGCAAACCGAGCATTCGCCGCAAAATCCGAGTGCGGATATAAATTTAAACAAGCGGCAGAATGTCGTCGGTACCGCACATCCGCATCAAAACTCGCAAAATCGGCAAAATCTAAATTTAAATAGTCAGCAAGATACCACGCATCCGCCGCAAAATTTTCAGGCAGATGCAAACTCTAGCGAGCGGTCGAGCGCAAATTTTAGTGCGCAGACAAATTCCGTTTCGGACGCTAGTGCACAGACGGTTTTCGCTTCGTTGGACGCTAATGCTCAGACAGATTCTACTCCAGACGCCAAAATACAGACAAATTCCGTTTTAGACGCCAAATCGCGGGAAAATTCCACTTCGGACACTAAGGCGCAAATAAATTCCGATCTAAACGCCAAATCGCGGGGAAATTCCGCAGGCTCCGAAGCGAGCGCGCAGTCCAAGGAGCAAACTGCGCTAGCGCAGGAGTTTGCGCGTCTAAACGAGGGTAAAATTTATTCGAGCTTGGATCTGAAAACCCAGATCGCGCTTGAGGGTTTTTTGAAAAGTGAGATCCTCTCCCTGCGCGATAAGGGCGTTAGAAACGGCGCAGCCGTGCTGATCGACAACGAAAGCATGAGGGTGATCGCCTATGTAGGCAGCCACGATTTTAGCGCCAATGAGGGGCAAAACGACGGAGTGCGTTCGCAAAAAAACGTAGGCTCGACGCTCAAGCCCTTCATCTATGCCAAAGCCCTTGAGCGCGGCCTCATCACCCCTTCAAAGAAGCTGATCGACGCGCCGATAATCTTTGCGGGCTACGTTCCTCGCAACTACAACCAAGGGTTTTTGGGCGCGGTGAGCGCGACCGACGCGCTAAGTCTTAGCCTAAATATCCCCGCGGTGAAGCTAAATTTGATGCTTGAGGGCGACGGGCTATATGAGATGCTATCAAACGTGCATCTGGCGGAGTTTAGCAAGGATTATTACGGCGCGGGTATCGCGCTGGGAAGCATTTCGATGAGCCTAATGGATCTTACTCGCCTTTACAGCGCGTTTGCAAACGGCGGGAAGCTACGAAAGCTCGAAATAGCGGGCGCAAAGACGGGCGATGAGATGCAAATTTTAACCCCGCAAAGCGCCTACATCGTAACGCAGATGCTAAGAAACGCCCCGCGCTCCTATCTCGGCTCAGTGTGGCAAAATACCCTAAACGCGCCGCCGCTGATGTTTAAAACGGGTACGAGCGCCGATGCGCGCGATCTCTACACCGTCGCGCTCACGCCGAAATTTACCCTCGGCGTCTGGCTGGGAAATTTCGACGGCTCCAAGACTAGAGATCTTAGCGGCGGCGTGAGTGCGGCGAAGGTGGCGTTTAATATGTTTGCCTTCCTCGATAAATCGGGCATGCTGGGCGAGGCGGAGTTTGCGCGTCCCGCGGGCGTGAGCTTTCGGCGGGTATGTACCGACGCGTACCGCGAAAAGGAGTGCGCTCAAAGCGCCGATGATCTTACGATCGATGGAGTTGAGCCCAACGAGGAGTGCGAAATTTACGGCACGAGCGAGCTTTTTTATCTGCTAAAACACGGCCTAGTCGATCCGCAAAAGGTGCGCGCAGGAAGGTGTGCGGCTAAATTTGCCGCCGTAAAGCCCGTGCTAAACGACATCAACGCCAAAACCTACGAGACCGGCGCGGACGGCACGCTGCGGCTAAAGGTGCAGTGCACGGCGGTTTTCGGCGAGCGCGTATATATCAGGCTAAGTGGCGGTTCGCGGGAGTTTATAGCACTAAATTCCACCGCGTTTACGAGGGAGAATTCCACGGATTTGGATTTCGAACATTCTAACGTGGCGCAGCAAGATAATTTAAAGCAGAATTTAGCACAGCAAAATTTTGTAGAACAGAATTCTGCGGTACAAAATTCTATGCGACAAAATTCAGCGCCGCAGAATTTAAAATCACAAAATCTTACGAAGCAAAATTCTGCGGGATTGAATTTTATAGCTGAAAATCCAGTCACACGGAATTTGGCGTCGCAAAATTCTATCTTGCAAAATTCTACAGAGCAGAATTCGGAGGCTCAAGATTTCACAGCGAAAAATTTCACAGATCAAAATTCCTCGCAGCAAAATTCTGCGGCACGAGATTTCACCACGCAAAGCCTAGCGCCTACAAATTCTAAAGTTAAAACGGGAGAATATTTTGCGCGCACTAACGGTGAGGCTTTTACGCTAAGTCTTGGAGCAGGGGATTTCGAGCTTGGCTGCTTGGACGAAAATGCAAATTTCGCTAAAGCAAATTTTAGAGTAAATGAAAGAAAATAAAAGGTTAATTTGTATATAATTTCGTAAAATTTTTGCAAAGGAATTTTATGAAGACAAAACTACTAAGCGCAGCGCTATTTTGCGCTTTGGCTAGCTTTGCCGCGGGCGTAGAGATCAAATACGCTAGCGGGGCTTACGAGATTAGCGGGGTGGACGGCAGTGGATTTAGTGTCACGCAAAAGCAGATCTTAAAATGCACTCCCAAAATAACGGGCACCTATGAAAGCGTGAGCGAGAGCTCAATCAGGCTCTATCCAAAGCCGATGCTTAGCGCCGGGGTTAATTATTCGTGCGAGGCGCGCGGGGTGCGCTTTGAGTTCGAGACAGAGCCTTTTAGCACCGAGCATATCGCGCTTCTGCGTCCGGGGCTAGTGGCAATTAAATTTAACGATGCGGTTAGCAAGGACGCGCTACAGCAAGCGACTAGAATTTACCGCGCGCAGAATTTAGCCCAAAACGACATATCCTACGAGCTTAGCTCGCACGATGATCGGAATTTTTTATTCAGCTTCGATCCTAAGGCACAAAACGTCGTATTGCAAATAGAATCCCTCACCTCAAAAGCAGGCGCAAAGCTGCAAAATCCGGTGGAGCTGCGCACGGACGAGGAGCCTTTTAACGACAGCATTAACGCTTCAAATTTAAGCGGCGTGCAGATCCGCCCCGCGGCTCTAAAAGACGGCTCACTCGTAGCTAGAGTGTGTTTTCCTAACTATATGGACGAGCTGTCCGCCAAATACATAAGAATCGCAGGCGTGAGTAAATTTAGCCTCACTCAGCCGCGATATTATTATTACGACGAAGATGAAGAGGGCGGCGAAAGCGACGATCCTTCATGCTACTACTATGCAGATATAGTAAGCGACGAGTTTATGCCGAATAAAAGCTACGAGATTAGGCTGCTAAAGGGCTTCGGAGATAGCTCATATATCTTGCGTGACGAGATCAAACAAAGCGTAAAAATGGGCGACAGGCTGCCTTTCGTAGCCTTTAGCGACGAGAAAAATTTTATCCCAAAATCCGCTTCGTTAGCTTTTAAAAGCTCAAACGTAAATGAGGTTAAAATTTCGATTGCCAAAGTTCCTGAGCAAAATTTTAGGTATTTTTTAAACTTTGAAAGCAACGAAGATAGTGTAGGTGGGCTAGCTAGCGAGATCGCGGTTAAGAGCTTTGATATAGGAGGCGCTAAAAACGCCGTTGCGGAGCATAAAATCGCGATGGATTTTAAAGGCTACGAGGATGGAATTTATAAAATCACGGCGTTTTACAAAGTGGGCGAAAAGATGCAAGAGGTTTCGCGCGTAGCCTATCTTAGCGACATTACGGCTCAAGTGGTGCTGCTTGAGCGCGGCGCGCTAATTTATACTTCTAGGCTTAGTAATGGCGAGGAGCTAAGCAGAGCGAAGGTTAAAATTTACAGCGATAAAAACGAGCTAATCGTAGAGGATAAAACGGACGGAGATGGAATTTTAAGATTAGAAAATATGGAAATTCTAGCCAAAAATCCGCGCTCTATCGAGATTAGCAAGGGGGGTGAGCATGCGTTCGTACTGTTTAATAATGCTGTTGCAAGCGTCGAGAAAACGATTACTGCAAAGCGTCCGTTCGTTTATCTCGCAAGCGAGCTGATAAGCCCGAATGAGCGGCTTTTAGGCACGATCGTGATGAAAAATCGCGATTTTAGCTCTTTAAAAAATACGCCGATTAAATTTAAAATTTACGATCCTAGCGGCACTGTGGTCATCACGCGCGCGCAAAATACCGATGAGTTCGGCAGCGTTAAAATCGACGAGCTGATGGGCGAGAAAAGCGGCACTTACCGCCTAGATCTCATCTATGAGGACAAAATCATCGCTTCTAAAAGCTTCAGCGTAGAAAATTTCGTCCCAAACCGCATCAAAAATGAAATTTTAACTGCTAAAGACGAATACGGCGCAGATGAGATCATAACTTTAAAGCTAAGCTCAAACTATCTTGCAGGCGCGCCGGCCGGAGATTTGAAAGGCTCGCTGGAAGCAAACGCCTATGAAAAAGAGCTAAAAATTAAAGGCTACGAGGGCTTTTCGTTTCTAAACGATCGCTTAAAGAAAAAGGGTGCTACGCAGCTTCGCAGAGCAGAATTTACGCTAAGCTCCGCCGGCAAAAAAGAGCTTGCACTCTCGCCGGCAGCAGCTGATCTTAATGTCTCTAACGCCATAAATATTCTACTAAATTTCAGCGTAACCGAGGAGGGTAAAAACGTAAGTGCATATCGCAACCTAAGCTATCTGCCTTATGATCGTATCGTAGGAATTCGCGCGAGCAAGGATTTCATATCAAGCGGCGATAGCGTAAAATTCGGCTTTGCGCTGCTAGATTCCAAAACCAAAACCGACGTCAAAGGCAAGATCGACGTTGAAATTTACCGCGACGATTTTACTTACGTTTATGACGGCAACAGATACGTCGAGCAAGAAAGCTTTAATCTCGTAAGCGCCGTTAGCACCGATGCGCGCGAGTTTGAGTACAAATTCCAAAACGGCGGCAATTATCTAATCGTCGCAAACGATTACTCAAGCGGCGCGAGTGCTGGCGTGCGCGTGGACGTAAGCGGCTGGGGATATTATGGACGGGTAAACGCTAAAGACGTGCAAAGCGCTAAAATCAAACTCACAAGCGACAAGGTTAAAGCTGGAGATAAAATTAAAGGCGTCATCAATTCGCCGGTAGAAAGCGGCGTGCTAAATATCTCGCTCGTCGGCGAGCAGGTTTACGACTATAAAATTCTATCCATAAAAGGCGGTAGCGCGGAATTTGAGCTTAGCGTGCCGGAGGATTTCGTCGGCGGACACATCAACGCTGTAATCGCGCGCGCCGCGACACCTGCTGCTATGCCGCTTAGAGCTTATGCAAACGTGCCGGTGGCGCTAGATGCGAGCTCGCACAAGGCTAACGTGCAAATCCTAGCCGAGAAAAGCTACAAAAACGGGCAAAACGCGCAGATCAGCGTAAAAAGCGAGCCGAATTCCAAAGTGGTGCTCTACGCGGTCGATCTTGGAATTTTAGATATCGTCTCGCAAAGCGAGCTCGACGCGTTTGGGGCATTCGACGTTAGCGCGTATTTTGCGATGCAGTATTTCGATATTTACGACGATCTTAGCGTGTATCAAACCATAGCCAAAGAGCTAAGCTTCGGCGGCGACGGCGTGATGGCGAAGGCTAAACGAAATTTAAGCCCTGTCGAAAATAAAAAGCAGAAAAAATTTATCAAGATGCTGATCGCAAAAGCGGACGCAAACGGCGAGGCGAAATTTGATCTCGCGCTACCGCAAAATTTTAACTCCATAGTCCGCCTAAGCGCTATGGCGATCGGAGAGGCGGCTACGATCGGCTCGGCAAACGTCGAAGCTAAGGTTCGAGACGACGTGATCATAAAGCCCGCCGATCTAACCTACATGGTACGCGGCGATGAAATTTCCGTGCCGCTAACGCTCATCAACACCACCGACAAAGAGCAAAAGGCGGTCTTGAAAATCAGCTCATCTCCTTCGGTCGCTATAAGCGGCGGTGAGGCAAATTTCACGCTCAAACCGCTTGAGGTCAAGCATACGAACTTCACCGCGAGCGCGCTTGATATTGCGGATGCGAACATTAAATTTGATCTTGACGCAAACGGGCAGAAATTTAGCAACGATGTAGAATTTGACATAATCAGCCAGTTCCCGCGCTCGAAGCTATTTCACGTAAGCTACGGCGATAAGCCGGTAACGCTCAAAATCGATCCGAGTTATAAAGAAATTTATACTCACATCAGCGCTACGCCTAATGCTTTTAGCCTAGCGGACGAGCTATATCTCTATCCTTACGGTTGCACCGAGCAGCTTACTTCAAAGATGGTAGCGGTTGATTATGTCGCACGCAAAGACTCCAATAAAACCTTAACCAACCGCGTAAACGAGTATGCAAGTAGAATTCTATCTCGCCTCAAACCTAGCGGCAGTTTCGGCTACTGGAGTGCTCACGGCGTTACTAATTACTACGCTTCGATTTACGCAAGCGACGTTTTACTAGAGCTTGACGCGCGCTATAAATTCCTTAGCAATAAGCAAAGATCGCTGATATTTAGCGCCTTAAAATCAGACTACGAAGATCAAGCGACGCTTCGAGTATATGCGGATTTCGTGCTAGATCAATACGGCAAGCTGGATGACGATGAGATAAATTTCATTTACGACAACGGCCTTTATGACAACTCGCCGATGGCTCGCATCGCTATGGCTGCGATACTTAAAAAGCACAATATGACGACCGAATTTAACTTCATGCGTGAAAAAATAAACCAAATGGATTATGATTACGCCGAAGACGGAGCGGGCTTGACGTTTGCTAGCGACATAAGAGACGCTGCCTTTAAGCTCTACGCATTCGGCAAGGCGGGCATCAAAGACGATAGCACGGCTCGCACGGTCGATGCGATCATTCGCGATCTAAAAAATATAAACAACACGCAGGAGCGAGCGAGCGTAATACGCGGATTTGATGCGTATTTTAAGGACGCGAAAAAAGATATTAGCTTTGCTTTGAAATACGACGGCGAGGCGAAAAATTTCAATTCGCCGCTGGATACCAAACTCGCGGTTAAAGACGGCGCGATAGAATTTACGCCGATGAGCGGCAATGGCGAGCTATTTTTTACCGCTCTTGGCTTTGGATATGAAAGCGCGCCTTTAAAGCATGAGGCTTTGGGCATACAGAGCCTAAACGCCCATTCTATGGATAGCAAAAGGATTGAAATTTATCGTGAATTTATAGATGCTCGCGGCAACATAGTCGATCTAAACAAGCTTAAAGTAGGGCAGAAAATTTACTCTAAGATCAGCTGGCGAGCGAATTATTATCTTTATAATTTCGTAATCGACGAGGCTATGCCTAGCTGCTTTGAGGCGGTCAATGAGCGCCTAGGCTCGGCTGCGCAGGCTAGAGTCGAGGGCATGCAAGACAGCGTGGCATTAGAACACACGGAGTATCTGTATGACCGAGTGCTTCGCTTTCCAAAAAGCGGCTATTTCTATTATGATCCGCGAGACGGAGAGAATAGTAGCGGCGTCATCTATACGCCAATAAACGTGATTATGGCAGGCTCGTGCGCGCTTCCTGCGATCTCTATCGAGGATATGCAATACGAGCAGGTAAATAACTACGATCTGCAAACGCTTAAATTTAAAGTCGCTCGCTAAGGCGTAGCGATTTTAAGGCTCGGCACGGATTTTGCATTTATTGCGATTTTTGTGCCGAGCGCTTTTATGCTCGACAGATATTTGTAAACGAACGCCTGATAAAATTTTAAAATTTCAATTCCGCCCGCCCGCCGAATTTCAAAATTTTATATCAATGCCCATATTTCATAGCTTTTTACTATCTATTTATAACGTTATTCTATTTGACTTACCTTTAAATTCGAGTTATCATTTCTTTTAAATATACACTTTCAATTAAAGGAGTTGCAAATGCAAGACGTATCAAGACGTAGTTTTTTAAAAATCAGCGCAGTGGGTGCGGGGGCGCTTGCGCTGGGAGCTAGTAGTGCGTGCGCGGCACAAAACGCCAAGGACGTCAAATTTGACGAGGAATACGATATCGTCATCATCGGCACCGGTTTTGCGGGACTTGCCGCGGCGATTAAAGCCAGCGGACGCGGCAAAAAGGTGCTAGTGCTTGAAAAGATGGGTCGCGCGGGCGGAAATTCCGTCATCAACGGCGGAAATATGGCTGCTCCGATGAATAAATTTCAAGTCGCACAAGGCATCAAAGATAGCAAAGAGCTTTTTATCGCTGATGCCGTAAAAGACGGGCTCGGGCTTAACCACACCGATCTTTTGGGCGTGATGTTTGATCGCAGCAACGATGCGGTGGATCTTTTGGTGGGCTGCGGAGCGGAGTTTAGCGATAAGTTGATCTTTGAAAGCGGCCACAGCGTTGCAAGAAGCTTGCAATCAACCAACGGCTCGGGCTCGGGTTATATCCAACCGATGATGGGTAAACTTCAAAACGATCCTAACGTCACGATCAAGACCCGCACGAAATTTGACGATTTTATTGTGGACGACAGCGGCCGCGTCGTGGGCGTAGAAGCGCGCGAGGAGTATAAATTTGATCCGAAGCTCTTTAGCGACGATCTGGAAAATAAAAGCGGCGAGAAAAAGAGCTATAAAGCTAAAGACGGCGTTTTGCTAGCCTCGGGCGGATACGGACGCGATCTATGGTACCGCCAGATCCAAGATCCGCGCGTAGTGCCTAGCATAGACAGCACCAACCATCCGGGAAGCTCGGCAGGAGCGATGCTAGCGGCAAATAGAATCGGCGCATTTACGCTTCTTACATCGTGGATTCAGTTCCTTCCATATTGCTCGCCCGATGAGAAGGGCTTCGGCGCCGCAGTAAATTTCACCAACCACTGCTGCAACACCTACGGTCTTACCGTCGATCCAAAGACGGGTAAACGCTTTATGGACGAGCACGCAGGGCGCAAGATCAAGGCAGACGCCTGCTTTAAGGTTATCGGCGAAAGCGAGAAAAACGACAACTATCCGGTAAACGTCTGCGACTCTCAAGCCGTCGCCGCGCGTAATCCGGTCTATACTTCAAGACCGCTGGAAGCGGGCGTTGTGAAGAAATTTGACACGCTAGAGGAGCTTGCAAAGGCTTACAATCTGCCGCTGGAGCCGTTTTTAAAGACCGTCGCGGATTATAACTCTTACGTCAAAGCGGGTAAAGATCCGGAATTCGGCAAGGTTGTCGATAAGCTGGACGGTATCGACGTTTCCAAGCCGCCGTTTTACGCAAGCCGCACGATGCCGAAGGTGCACCACACGATGGGAGGGCTCGAGATTAACACCAAAGCTCAGGTAATCTCGAGCCTTACTCACGAGCCGATCCCGGGGCTTTGGGCTGCGGGCGAGGTAACCGGCGGCGTGCACGGCGCGAGCAGACTGGGAACCTACGCGATCCTTGATTGTATGGTTTTCGGAATGATCGCGGGCGAGAGCATCGGAGCATAAATTTAAGCGCCTGCGAAATTTCGGCGCGAAGCGGTTGTCAACGCACGCTTTGTTAAATTTTGGCGCGAAGTAGCGGTATGTGCTTTGCGCCGAAATACTATGTGCGCCTTTAAAATTTAGAAGCAGAGCCGCAAAGCGTGCCGTAGAATTTCAAAGCGTTTTAAAATTTAAAGCGCTTGAAATTCTGCGACGCGAGTTTTAAATTTGAATACCGCGCACTTTAAAATTTTATAGCGGCGGCAAAATTTCGCACAGGCGGCGAGCAAATCCGTGCGCCGTAAATTTTAAAATTTACGCCTAGACTTCGGCTAGCGGAGCGGAGTTTATTCGCTTTAAATTTGCGCTTTTAAAATTTTCTTTTCTAAATTTTTAAAATTCTATCACTAAGTCTTTACGTTAAATTTTAAATTTCGCTACGTGGGTGTATAATCTATAAAATTTCAACGCAAGGAGCAAAAAATGCAAGAAATTTCAAGACGAAATTTTATTAAAATCGGCGCGGCGGGAGCTCTGGCTTTAACTGCAAGCAGTGCGAGTGCAACGCAAAACACCAAAGACGCAAAATTTGACGAAGAATACGATGTTGTTGTTATCGGTAGCGGTTTTGCAGGCTCGATGGCGACACTTCAGGCTCTTAAGCGCGGCAAAAAAGTGCTTATGATCGAAAAGATGGGCCGTGCGGGCGGCAATTCCGTCATTAACGCCGGCAATATGGCAGTGCCAAATAACGAATTCCAAAAAGCTGCGGGTATCACGGATAGTAAGGAGGCTTTCATCGCAGATTGCCTAAAAGACGGGCTAAATTTAAATCACGTAGATTTGCTAGGCGTCATCTACGACCGCGCAGGCGACGCTTTTGAATACCTAAAAAGCATCGGAGTGGAGTTTTCGGGCAAGGTGATATCTGCCAGTGGACACTCGCTAAAGCGCGCCGTACAGGCCAAAAATGCTAGCGGCTCGGGCTACATCCAGCCGATGCATAAGGCGATCGAGGAAAATGCAAATGCCGTAATCAAAAAGCGCACGAAATTTGACGACTTCGTAACCGACGATAACAGTCGCGTCGTGGGTGTGAAATGCCGCGAGGAGTATAAATTTGATCCACAGCTTTCTAGCGACGACAGAGAAAACAAAAGCGGCGAAGTAAAATTTTTTAAAGCCAGAGACGGCGTCATTTTGGCTGCGGGCGGATACAGCTCGGATAAGTGGTTTCGCGCTCAGCAGGTGCCGTATCTAAAAGACAATATCGAAACCGTAAGCCAACCAGGCGCTACCGCAGGTGCGCTTATCGCGGCGATGAAGTTAGGTGCGAATCCTTTGCAACTCAGCTGGATTCAACTAAATCCTTATACCAATCCTAGCGAGAAGGGATTTGGTACTTCTGCGTTATTTTCAAATCACTGCGCTAACGACTATGGTCTAACTGTCGATCCAAAGACGGGTAAACGCTTTATGAACGAGCACGCCGGGCGCAAGATCAAAACCGAAGCGATCTTTAAATGCATGGCGGAGAGCGAAAATAACGACAACTATCCCGTAAATATCTGCGATCAAGCCGCAGTTGATGCAAATAATCCGGTCTATACGTCAAAAGGCGTAGAAGCAGGCTCAATTAAAAAATTTAATACCTTGGAAGAGCTTGCAAAATTTTATAAAATTCCGCTGGAGCCGTTTTTAAAAACCGTCGCGGATTTTAACGGCTATGTCAAAGCAGAAAGTGACCCGGAGTTTGGCAAGCCTTTGACAAAAGCCGACGTAGGCGGTATCGACGTATCAAAAGCTCCATTTTATGCGTGCCAAACAAGCCCGAAAATTCTTTACTGCATGGGCGGCGTGCAGATCAATACCAAAGCCCAGGTTATTGACGCGGCTAGCGGCGAGCCGATCGCAGGGCTATATGCAGCGGGCGAAATCACCGGTGGCGTTCACGGCGCAAGTAGGCTCGGTACTATGAGCATGGCTGATTGTATGGTTTTTGGCATGGTGGCGGCAGAAAATATCTGAATTTAGGGCGCGACGGCATATTTAAATTTCGCCGTCACGTCTAAATTTTAAAATTTTATGCAAAAAAGCGTAAAATTCTATTCGTTCGGTAAGGGTTAAATTTCACCGAAATTCGCATAGTCTGGGAGACGGGTATGATAGCGATCTATTTTAGTGCCACGGGCAACACGAAGCACTGCGTGGGTAGGCTCATCGCTCATCTTGGCGGCGTCTGCGTCTCGATCGAGAGCGAGGCTTGCGGCGAGCTTTTAAAATGCCACAATGACATTATTTTGGCGTATCCCGTCTATTTTAGCGACCTGCCGCGTATCGTGCGCGACTTCCTCTACCGAAACGGCGCGAGCTTTAGCGGCAAAAACGTATTCATCTTCGCTACGATGGAGATATTCAGCGGCGACGGGGCAGGGTGCGCGGCTAGAATTTTAAAACAATTCGGCGCAAATATAACGGGCGGCGCTCATATCAAAATGCCCGCGTTCATCCTCGACGTGGCGATTTTTGGCTACTCGCGAGCGAAAAACGAGCGCATAATCAAAGAGGCGGACGCTAAAGTCAGACGCGTTGCGGAGGCGCTTAGCGCAGGCCGTCCGCCGCAAGAGGGGCTGGGCGCGCTTTGTCGTATCGCAGGGTTTTTAGGACAGCGACTTTGGATGAAAATTTGGGATAAAAGCCCCTTTGCCAAGCGCAAGCCGAGCCTCGATCCATCGCGATGCAGCGGCTGCGGGGCTTGCGTCAAACCCTGCCCGATGCGTAACATAAAGCTCGCTTGCAAAAAGGCGCAATTCGGCGATGAATGCACGCTTTGCTACAGGTGCGTAAATATATGCGAGCGCAGAGCCATAACGATCCTAGGCAGGGCGAAAAATTTAGAAAAGTCTATCGCCGCAGACTTATGAGGACGAGCTCATGCCTCGCAAGTTCGCAATAAAATGCGTAAAAACGGGCGAGGAAATTTTAATTTTTGATAGCACTGCGTACGGCTAAAGCGCGATGTTCTGCGACGAATATGGCGCAAAAAAGTAGCCCGCTGCGAGCTAGTGAAATTTAACCTGCCGCCGTGCAAGACCCGCGTAAAATTTGGCTACAGCACCCGCTACGGATACGAGACAGACGAGCGTGGTAGAGTCATACTGATAAACGACGGGGCTGCCTCATGGGGCGAGGTAAGGCAAACGGCTTTGATTATATCGCCGTAAGCTGCGAGGATGAAACAGACAAAAAGACAAAATTTCGCTTGTGTAGGCGGCCTTAAATCTCAAGTCCGTCTTTTTTTGCTCCGTATTTAAATTTTACTCTGTCGCTAAATACTCCTAAATTCAAATTCTCTAGAACCGAATGTGGCGTCTTAGAATTTTAGTAAAGGTTTATTCTGTAATACTGCGCCGTAAAATTTCAGCGAAGGCTTATTTTACCGCATATCTCAAAATTCTTAAATTACCCGCGCCGGCCCACTTAAGCTATAAAGCGCTTGCCTTATCACTTCGCCTAAGGGCAAAATGCCGCGCCTTGCCTTATTAATTCGCCGCAGAATTTCGCGGTAAAACTAAATTTTAAAATTTGGCCCATTTAAATTTAAAAGCGCACGACTATCGCAAAAATCATCCAATATTATTGGCGACGCCGGCCTAATTTTAAAATTACACTATCGCCTCTATATACGGCTATAGCCGTTAAATTTTAAGCAACAATAGGCGATAAAATTTTAAGAATTTCGCCGCCCAGCATTTCTTTACGCCACCAAGCCCACAAAACCGCCTAAACCTTCTTAAACTTTACGCTAAATTTGCTTCCGCGTCCTACTTTGCTACGTAGTGAAATTTGCGCGCCATGGATTTTTGCGATTTGTGAGGCGATGGCTAGCCCGAGCCCCGCGCCACTATTTTGCTCGCGATTTCTGGAGCGCTCTATTTGATAGAGCTTGTCCCAAATTTTATTTTGCAAAGCAGGCTCAATGCCCTCTCCATCGTCGCTTATGCTAAGTTCGCACGCGTCTGCACTGACGCAAAGCTCTAAAACGACGCTGCTGCGCGTAAATTTTAAAGCATTGCTTAAAAAATTATTAATCAGCCTGATCAAAAGTAGCTCATCGCCGTTTACGTGCACGCCCTCGGCTATCTGCGAGCTAAAACTTAACCCTTTTTGTGCGCACAAAAGTTGAAAGTCTTGCGCGCACTCGTTTGCGATTCTGCTTAAGCTTACGGGTGCCAAACGCGCGCCGCGCTGCAAGCGGGCAAGCTCTAAAATTTGCTCTATTAGCGCCGAAATTTTACGCGCTTGATTGTTTATGACAGCGAAATTCTCCTTCGCCTCGCTCGCGTCTTGCTCATAGGCTAGGGCATAGTCGCTTTGAGCCAGTATGACGGCAGCGGGCGTACGTAGCTCATGCGAAAGGTCGGCGCTTAGCTGCCGCTCGCGCTCAAACGCGCTTTGCAGTGATGCTAGCATTTCATTAAACGTAGCTGCGAGCGCGCTTAGCTCATCCTTGCCTCGCGGTAGTTCTATTCGCCGCGTAAAATCGCCGCTAGCTCCGATCTCGCTAGCTGTACGCGACATAGTGCGCACGGGCTTAAACGCTCTTTTTATGATCGCGTAGCCGCCGTAGATGACGAGCACCACAAATAGCGGCGATAGGATAAGAGCGATCAGCATCACGCGCTTCATCGCAAGCTCAAACTCGCTAACTGCGATGACGCCGCGTATCCATGCACTGCGCCCTTTGATCTGCGCGTCGTAATAGAAAAACTCATCGTCGTCAAGCTCCACCTCGCGCGCGCCTTGAGGCGAGAGCGGCAGCGCGGGCTCGAAGCCTTTAGGCACAAACCCTGCGATCACGCCGCCTTGTCCGTCATGCTCGTAGAAAAATACACCGTCATCAAAGCTTTTAAATTTTCCCTCGCGCGCGGCTTTTTGCACTAAGCGGGCAAGCTTTTTTTGGCTGACGGAGCTTCCTGATACTTCGTCTAAAATATAGCCGCAAATGCCGATAATAGCGCCTGCAAGCACCAAAATAAATACGCTGTAATAAAGCGTCACGCGTAGGCTGATAGGTAGCGCGCGCGAGATAAAATTCTCTTTAGCAGTTGAGAATGCAAGGACTAAGGCTTGAGTAAAATTTCTTATCGAGATTTTAGACGCGAAATTTTGTTCTTGACTTTGCGCGAGAACGCTATTAGAATTTTGCGCTAGATCAGGCGTTGCGCTTGTAGCAGCAAAATTCGGCGCGGAATTTGATGCCAGATTTTGCGTGGAATTTTTCTTGCAGCTTTTCTTTAAACACGCAAAATTATGCGTAAAATTCTGTTTAAAATTTCGCACGAATTTTAATATGAAAAGCGCCGTAGCGGCAAAAATCTGCTTCGCAATCGCCGAAATTTTAATCCAAATCTTGCTATTTTGCCACGACATAGCCAAGCCCTCGCTTCGTTTCTATTATATCGCCATGCTCGCCTAGCTTTTTGCGGATATTTTTGATTAAAATATCGATAACATTTGAGCTTGTTTCGTCGCTAAAATCCCAAATGCTCTCGCCGATTTGTTCGCGGCTTAAAATCGCACCGCGATTTAGCATTAAAAGCTCTAAAATTCTATATTCCTTACCCGTTAGCTCCACTATCTCACCCGCGCAGACGACCGATTTTTTGCTTAGATTTAGGCGCACTTGCCCTATGATAATTTCGTTATCCGCAGTAGCGTTTTTACGCCTGATAATTGCGCGAAGTCGCGCCAAAAGCTCACGAAAATCAAAGGGCTTAACCATATAATCGTCTGCGCCCAGATCAAGCCCTGCGATGATATCTTCTTTGGCGTCCCGCGCAGTTAAAAATAAAACCGGCGTTCCCAATCTGCGCGCCCGCGCCACCTTCAAAAACTCAAAGCCGTCCATCACAGGCATCATCGCATCAAGCACGATAGCGTCATATTTTGCGACATCCAAAAACTCTAGCGCTTCCTTGCCGCAAAAGGCGCAATCTACGCTGTAGCCGTCCTTTTTCAGACATTTTGCGATGATTTGATTTAGATCTTTTTCATCCTCGACAAGTAAAATTTTCAAAGTGCTCCTTTAAAATTTTGCTAATTCTAATCCGCCATTTTAGCCAAAAACGTATAAATTTTGCGGCGCCTTGGATGTGTAAACCTGCTCGCTTTATGCACCACTAAATTTCAGTAGCGTTGGGAGCTGCGCTAATTCGCAGGCGCCTTTTGCCTAGCTCTAATCTCGCTTGCCTTTTTATCCGCTACGCTTCCTAACCGCCCTAAAAAATTTAGTGCGCCTGCTGCGATATTTAGCGCAAAAAGCCCAAATCCTACGCAGCCAAGCTTGAAATTTTGCTTAGCGATTTCGCGTTTGCAGTGGCTGCAAAGCACTGGCTTGCAAGAATTACAAACCTCCGCGCAGCTTGCTGCGCTGGCATAATCTCGTGCGCTTGCGAAATTACTTGTATCAGAAAAATTTTGTGTATCGGCGAAATTTTGCTCGCTAGTGAAATTTCGTACACTTGATAAGTCTTGCGTCTGCAAAGAATTCCGCTCGTCCTTATAATCTTTCGCATCCGCAGAAATTTTTTGATTTTCGCAACATTCCATGCTAGAAAAATCTTTAGAATTTTGCTCGCAGGGCGCGAGATTCCGCTCGCTTGTTTCGCTTGCTAAATTTGCCGAAAAATCCTGCGCATTTTCATCTAAATTTTTAGCCGCGTCTACATTTTGGGCGCCATAGTCAGCGTTTTCGTTTATGCTAAAATCTCTAGCGTCCAAAGCCTCACTAGTTTGGGCGGAGTTATCTGCTCCACCCTTTAAGCTTTGATTTTTCATCTCACGCCTTTGCTTATTTTTGACGCTGCAAGATCTGCTCGCCCGTAGCAGCGTCGATTAGCACCTCTTTTTTGCTCATGCCCTGGCGCAGTTTCACTTCGTATGCAGGCTTACCGCCGTTGCTTTCTAAATCAACCTCGCGAAAATCCCAGCCGGTGTTTACGCTAAGTGCTTTGGCGCGAGCGTCTGTGGCACTGATTTTGACCTGCGAATAATCAATTTTACTAGGCTTTAGCTTCTTTTGCGTTTGAGTCTTTAAAATTTCGCCGCTTTGAGCGTCGATTTTGATCTCGTTTTCGCTACCTTCTTTATGCGACTCTATCTCATAGACGAGCCTTCCGTGCTCATCGTCGATTTCTACGCTTTTTATAGTCGCGTCACCAAAGTTTTGCTGTGCGATCCCTATCGCTTGATCGAATGAAACTTTAGCATCTTTTTCGCTAAAGTTTCCTGCGTTTAATGCGCCTACAAGGGCGAATGTAGCGGCGAGCGCGCCTAAAGCTTTAAGATTTTTCATCTTTAATCCTTTTGATTTTATTTCCAAATTTTATTTTGGATGGCGCAATTTTAAAATTCCAAGATGAAGCTAAGATGAATACGCGCGGAATTTTAAAATTTCACAAAAATTTTGCTGCGATTTGTGAGATACGAAGTGCGGAATTTCCGAGCATTTACCAAAACGCCGTAAAATTTCAACTTGAAATTTTATCTCAAGGAACGCTTCGTGCCTAGCTTTTTTAAAAATCCGTCGCAGCAGAAGCTTATTTTTCTAAGCTCGCTTGCTTTTGTGGCATTTTTTAACTTCTCGTTTTTTAAAAATATCATAAACGCCTACGGAATCTCGGGGCTAAATTTTATCTATCTTGTCTGCGACGCGGTGGCTTTGATTGCTTTTTTGACGCTATTTTTTACGATTTTTAGCTCGCGTTATACAACCAAGCCGATTTTGATGATCTGCTTTTTTATTTCGTCGTTTACGGCGTATTTCATGGATAGCTATAACGTCGTAATCGATTCGGAGATGATCCGTAACGCAGCCCAGACGAACTTTGCCGAGTCGGCGGATCTTTTTAGCCCGAGACTAGCGATTTACGTGCTGGTGCTGGGCGTCTTACCCTGCGTGCTGATTGCTCGCTCGCACGTTAGCTATCGTTCACTTAAATTTGAAATTTTAGCTAAGCTCAAAACAGCGGGCATTTGCATAATGATCATCGCGGCGCTGCTTTTTGGATTTAGCAAATACTACGCGTCATTTTTCAGAGAGCATAAAATTTTACGCAGCTACGCAAATCCCGGATATTGGATCTACAGCGGCGTTAAATTTATCGCAAAATCTAAAAAGCAGGGCTCGCAGCCTCTGATGCAAATCGCTACGGACGCGCATATCGATAAAAATTCCACAAGTCCAAAAAAACTCGTCGTCGTAGTCGTGGGCGAAGCGGCGAGAGCGGATAGATTTTCACTAAACGGCTACGAGCGAGATACTAATCCGCTACTAGCCAAAGAGCAGGGCGTCGTAAGCCTAAGCAATACCCATTCTTGCGGCACTTCGACGGCGCAAAGCGTGCCGTGCATGTTTTCGCTGCTAAATCGAGAGGAATTTAGCGTAGAAAAGGCTGCGGAGGAGCAAAACGTATTGGACGTACTAAGCCGCGCTGATGACATGGCGATTTTGTGGCGCGATAACAATTCCGATTCCAAAGGTGTGGCGCTGCGCGTAAAATATCAGGATTTTAAAATTCCGCAAAATAATCCGATCTGCGACGTAGAGTGCAGGGACGAGGGGATGCTCGCAGGGCTTGATAAATTTATCGCCGAAAACGCGGGCAAAGATGTATTAATCGTGCTGCATCAGATGGGCAATCACGGGCCTGCATATTTTAAGCGCTATAAGAAAGAATTTGAAAAATTTAGCCCCGTTTGCCGCGATAACGAGCTTGAAAACTGCTCGCAGCAAGAAATTTCAAATGCCTACGATAACGCGATTTTATACACGGATTATTTTTTAAGCAAGGTTATAGATTTTTTAAAGCCGTATTCTAAGACGCATGAAACGGCGATGATCTATATGAGCGATCACGGCGAGAGCCTCGGCGAGGGCGGCGTTTATCTGCACGGTATGCCCTATCTTTTCGCTCCCGAGGCGCAAAAGCATATCGGTGCGATAGTTTGGTTAGGTGAGGGAAAAATGCGCGAAAGATACGATCTAAGCGCGCTTAAATCGCATAAGGACGACGCTTTTTCGCACGATAATCTTTTTCACACGCTGCTTGGAATTTTTGAAGTAGATACCAAGGTGTATAACAAGGATTTGGATATTTTAAGCGGAGTGAAAAATTAGAATTTTGCGCTAAATTTCGTCGTAAATTGTGAGTGAAATTTTAGCAATAAAAAATTCTATTGGCAAAATTCTAATTTAAGCTTAGTTTTAAATTTACCTAAACTTGAGCAAAATCTGCTCCAAAAATTTTTTATGCAAAAGCTAACAAAGAGGCAAAGTGCTACAAAATCTCAATCTCTCATTTATCGTTGCAAGATATGAATTTTAAATTTCATTAGAAATTTTACGTGCAGTTTTGATAAATGCCTGCGTTAGATGGTTTAGACGTTTGCCTTTTTTGTATGCAATTAGCAGCGTCCTGTCCAGCTCGTGCGCGCCCACGTCAAAGAGTTTTATCCTGCCCGCTTTGTCTTCCTTTATCATCTGCGGTATGCTAAAGCACGCTCCCACGCCGCTTGCGACGATAGCATTGGCGATATCGAAAGTCTCCGTGCGACACAGCACTTTCGGCGCAAATCCCGCAGCAGCAAAAAATGCATCTATCTGCTCGGCGCTTCTTAGGCTTTGATTAGGCAGGATGAATCTTTCCTCTTTCAAGCGCGAAATGTCAATTTTAGGAACAGATTCGTTTTTAAACTCAAGCGAGAGCGGATGGGTGAAGCTTAGAGCGACATAGGTTTTTTGCGTTAGAATTTTAACCCCGTCAAGCCCGCTCATATCGATGGGCAGTATCAGCATACCGACATCAAGATCACCTTGAAGTAGCATTTCGCGAATGCTAAGCGCAGAAGAAAACTGCGTGATTTGTAGATCCGAATCCTTAAATTTCTTGCAAAACATCGGCAGTAGCGACGGCAGTAGATTATAGCCGTTTTGCGAAAAACCGATGCGAATTTTATCATTTTTTACGCCGCTTATTTCAGAGATATCGTTTTTTAGGTCGTTTATGGCGTCAAAAATGACTTTGGCTTTACTAGCATAAATTTTTCCCGCGTGCGTAAGCGAAATGGGATTACTCGTGCGGTTAAAAAGCTGCGCTCCAAGCTCACGTTCCAGTGATAAAATGCTCTGTGATATCGACGGCTGCGGTATTTTAAGTGCCTCGGCAGCCTTAGTAAAGCTGCGGAATTCTGCTACTTTTAATACTAGCTCCATGCGATGCAAATTCATTTAGCCTCTCCAATTGATAATTTAATTCTTATGAAATGATACACTAAATAATATTTGACTTATGTTAAAAATGAAACTAAAATTACGCTTTTAGTTTAGAACTTTAAACTTAAGCTAAGAATTTCTCAAATGGAGAGGAAAATGAGTGAATCAAATTTCAACAGACGCGATTTCTTAAAATCGGCCTGTATCAGCGTCGGCGCGCTTAGCCTTAGCGGCTGCGTGGATACCGACAAAAGTAAAAGCGGAGGCGGCGGCAACGAAGGCGGCCTTCCTAGTGTGGACGTACTCGTTATCGGCTCGGGAGGCGCGGGTTTGCGTGCAGCCGTAGCGGTAAGAAAGAGTAATCCAAATCTCAGCGTAGTCGTTGCTACGAAGATGATGCCTTCGCGCAATGCCACCTGTATGGCGGAAGGCGGTATCAACGGCGTTACGAGCTTCGCAAACGGCGATTCATACAAGCTTCACGCCTACGACACCGTAAAGGGCGGTGCATATCTCGTAGATCAGGACGCCGCGATTAAATTTTGCGAGCTTGCGGGCCCTACGATTGCCGAGATGGATTACATCGGCACGCTGTTTTCCAGAAACGCTAGCGGCGGCGTGGACGGCAAAGAAAGCGGCGTCCCGGGCGGCGTAGCACAGCGCTTTATGGGCGGCGCGTCTAAAAAACGATGCAACTACTCCGCCGATAAGACGGGCCATATCTTGATGCACGCCTGTTTTGACGATGCGGTCAGCAACGGCGTTAAATTTTTAATCGATCACGAGCTGCTTGAGATCAGCGCACCTGACGGCAGATGCGAGGGCGTCGTGCTTCGAAATATCCAAACCGGCGATTTTTATCCAGTGCTTTGCAAAGCCTTGGTAATCGCTACGGGCGGATATACGAGGATGTTTTACAACCGCACATCGGTACCTTATATCGCTACCGGCGACGGTATCGCGGCTGCACTGCGCGCGGGTCTTGGATTTAGCGATCCGGAGATGGTGCAGTTTCATCCGACCGGTATCAAAAGCGGCGGCGCGCTCATTACCGAAGCTGCGCGAGGCGAGGGCGGATATCTGCTCAATAACAAAGGTGAGCGCTTTATGAAAAACTACCACGAAAAGATGGAGCTTGCGCCGCGCGATGTCGTAGCTCGCGCGATCGAAACCGAGATTCGTGAAGGCAGGGGCTACGGTGAGGGGCTAGGCGCATACGTGCTACTTGACGTAAGACATCTCGGAAAAGATAAAATTTTAAAAGCCCTTCCTAAGATCAGACACACCGCCATTTTGTTTGAGGGTATTGATCTAATCGAGGAGCCGATTCCGATTCGTCCGACCGCACACTACTCTATGGGCGGCATCGAAGTGTCTAAATTTGACGATATGAGCACTAAAATTTCGGGGCTTTACACCGCGGGCGAAGCGTCTTGTATCTCGATCCACGGCGCAAATCGCTTGGGCGGAAATTCTTTGACCGACGCCGTCGTAACGGGCAAGCTCGCAGGACTCGGCGCAGCGGATTACGCTGCGAAGCAGGAGGGTTTCGGTGACGGCAAAAGAGCGAGCGAGCTGGCGCAAAAATGGCAGGCTAAATTTAAGCAGATCGCAAACGGCTCGGGCAAGGCAAACGAGATGTATGAGTTGCGCGAAGAGCTAGGCGCACAGCTTTGGGACAATATGGGCATCTTTAGAACAGGCGAAAAGCTCGATCTGCTTTCGCAAAATTTAGAGAGTATCAGAGCGCGCTACGACGAGCTGCACGTTGCTGATGTAAATCCGGTTATGAATACCGCATTTACCGACTACGTCGAGCTTGGAAATTTGATCTTGCTTGCGCGCTGTGCGTGTTTGGCTGCGCAAAAGAGGCTGGAAAGCCGCGGCGCGCATACCAGAGAGGACTATCCGAAGCGCGACGATAAAAATTTCTTAAAGCACAGTATCGTGACGATGAACGACGCAGGCGAGCTAAGCTTGGGCTACAAAGAGGTCGTCGTTACGGAATTCTCTCTTGACGGAAGGAAACCTCAATGAAATTTATCATAGACCGCTTCGATGGAAGCAAAAATTATAAGCAAGCCTACGAATTAAGTTTGGAGCAGATCAAAGGAAAGACCCTGCTTGGAGTTTTGCAATTTATTAAGCAAAATTTAGACATCACTTTAAATTTTACCGCAGCGTGTCGTATGGCGATATGCGGAGCCTGTGCCGTAAGGGTAAACGGACACTCATATCTTGCCTGCGATACCAAGATGGAGGCTTTGCTTGCGGAGTATGAAAACCCCGATAGTTTTACGATCTCTCCGCTAAATAATTTTCGAGTGATCTCGGATCTAGTTGTGGATTGGGAGCCTAGTATCGAAAATTTAAGAAAGATCAAGCCTACGATTACGCCTAAGAAAGAATTTAGCGCCGAAAAGGGCTGTAAGCAAAGCCCTGAGCAGATGGAGCGAATTAAAAAGCAGTGGGATTGTATCCTTTGCGGATGTTGCGCTAGCGAATGCAATAAGCTTGGAGCCGATGCGAGCGATTATATGCAACCCTTTGTTTTTACGCACGCTAACCGCGCCGCGTTTGATTCAAGAAGCAGGGACGCTATGCCTCATCTAAAGCCTGCGGTACTAAACGGATTATGGCTATGCGTGCACTGCCAAGAGTGTGCCGATCGCTGCCCTAAAGGCATAAGCGCCCAAAGCGATATCACCGCACTTCGCGCTTTAGCGATGAAAAAGGGCTTAACCGCAGGAAGCGGTCCTGGTCATGCAGAGGCATTCCTACTAGACATCGTAGAGGGAAGCGGAAGGCTAAACGAGATCAAGCTTGCCTTAAGAAGCGAAGGCGTATTTGCAAATATGGGCAAGATGGACGTAGCGGCAAATTTAATGGCTGCGGGCAAGATGAATCCTCTTCATGCTTTCGGCGAAGAGGAGATCGAGGGACATGCGCAGCTCGTTAAGATGATAGAGGCCGCACGCAAGGCTCAAGCTAGCGGTGAGATAGAATAAGGAGGAGAGGATGAATAACGAATTTGCATTTTTCCCGGGTTGCGTTTTAAGTCAAGCCGCAAAGGAATCTAAAATTTCACTCGAAGCGATCGCTCCGGTGCTGGGTATTAAACTTCACGAGATAAAAGGTTGGAGCTGCTGCGGGGCTAGTCAAGCTCAATGCGTCGATCCTATGGCGAGCCTAGTAGCCAATGCCAGAAACATCGCGCTAGCCGAGGGTATGAATATGCCTCTGCTAACTACCTGCTCTACCTGTATGCTAACTCTAACCAAGGCTAAACTTACTCTAGATAAGGGAGCTAAAAGCTATATCAATACCTTTTTAAAAGAGGGCGGTATGCAGTATCAGGGAAGTACCGAGATAACGAGTCTGCTTTGGGTACTATATCAAAGCTTAGATACATTAAAAGCTAAAGTCGTTAGGCCGCTAACAAATTTAAAAGTAGCGCTATTTTACGGCTGCCACTCATTAAGACCGGAGCGCGAGCTTAAAAAAGAAAGCTCAACCAATCCAAAAAGCTTTGAAGCGGTAGTTAGCGCACTTGGTGCTCAGATCGTGCCTTTTGAAAAACGCCTTGATTGCTGCGGCTTTCACGCTAGCTATCCAGCGGTAAAATCGGTATCTAAAATGTCAAGCGAGATCGTAAATGACGCTGCCGAGCACGGCGCCGACGTCGTAGTTACCCCTTGTCCGCTATGCCAGATGCAGTTAGATATCTATCAGGAGCGATACCAAGAAGCGATGAACTCCAAGGCAAGAAAGCCGATCATCCACCTATCTCAGCTGGTAGGCCTTGCTCTTGGGCTAAGCAACGAGCAGCTTGGGCTAAACATCAATATCCAAGATGCAACGAGATTGGTAAGCTGATCTTTGGGAAATTTCTAAAGATTTAAAGGATGATTTTGCAAAAATACTTCGCTGCGGCGCACAAACAGTGCGCCTGCTAGTATCGCACAAAATCATCCAACCTACGCCTGCTTTATCTTGAACTGCTTTTCGCTACTATAAAATTCTTGGATGAAATTTCACTGCTTCGTAAATTTTAATGCTTCGTAAAATTTAATGCTTTCTCTGTCGTAATTTAAAGTTTCGCCCGCCGAGCAAATTTTAATCCGCCTTTTATTTTTAAATTTAAAACCTACTAGACGATGAATAAATATAAAATTTTAATTAAATCTAACGAAATTTAAGGTGCATGAATTCTAAATTTTGATAGAATGCCATTTAAAAATATCCTAAATTTCAGGAGGACATTATGGTTGATTTGGCTCAAATTTCGGCTAGACTTGATGCCGTTGAGCGTTTGCCGCGAATAAAAGCAGAGGAAAGCATACAAGAAAGGCTTAAAAGCAAGGGTTTTTCGCGCCGCGATTTTATGAAATGGAGCGGAGCGATGACCGCGATGCTAGGGCTTCCGGCCGCATTTGCGCCGAGCGTGGCGCGAGCGGCGGAGCTTGCGGATCGCTTGCCTGTGATCTGGCTTCATATGGCGGAGTGCACGGGCTGTAGCGAGAGCTTACTTCGCACCGATACGCCTACGATCGACAGTCTAATATTCGATTACATCAGCCTAGAATACCACGAGACGATAATGGCTGCCGCAGGCTGGCAAGCCGAGGAAAATTTAGAGGGCGCGATCGAAAAATACAAGGGGCGCTATATCTTGATGGTAGAGGGCGGAATTCCAAGCGGCGAGAATGAATTTTTCCTAACCGTGGGTCCTGAGGGCAAGAGCGGAGCTCAGCACTGCAAGCACGCTGCCGAAGGCGCTGCGGCAATATTTGCGATCGGCACCTGTTCGAGCTTCGGCGGTATCCAAGCCGCGGCCCCGAATCCGACCGGCGCCGTAGGTTTGGACAAAATCATAAACAAACCCGTCATCAACGTCCCGGGCTGTCCGCCTAGCGAAAAAAATATCGTCGGTAACGTGCTAAATTTCATCCTTTTCGGCACGCTTCCAAGCCTAGATGTTTATAACCGACCGAAATGGGCTTACGGGCTGCGAATACATGATCTATGCGAGCGCCGCGGACATTTTGATGCGGGCGAGTTTGTAGAAAGCTTTGGCGATGCGGGCGCAAAGGACGGATACTGCCTTTATAAAGTAGGCTGCAAGGGTCCTTATACGTTTAACAACTGCTCGCGCGAGCGCTTCAACTCCCACACTAGCTGGCCGGTACAGGCCGGTCACGGCTGTATAGGTTGCTCGGAGCCTGATTTTTGGGATCATATGGGACCTTTTGAGGAACCTTTGGCAGATCGCCTTTACGAAAGCGTTTTCGGCGGGCTCGGCGCTGATGCTACCGCAGATAAGATAGGTATCGGAATTTTAGCGATCACGGGTGTTGCGGTAGCGGCACACGCCGCGATTGCGTCATTTAAGAAAGATAAAGGGGAATAATCATGTCGCAAAGAATCGTAATAGATCCGATAACCAGAATAGAGGGACATTTAAGAATAGAGGTCGTAGTGGATGATGAAAACGTCGTCCGCGAGGCTTATAGTAGCTCCACTTTATGGCGCGGGCTTGAGACCATAGTAAAAAATAGAGATCCGCGCGACGCGGGATTTTTTATGCAAAGAATTTGCGGCGTCTGCACCTTCTCGCATTACAAAGCGGGCATCGTCGCGGTAGAAAACGCCCTCGGTATCACTCCGCCGCTAAATGCCTTGCTAACGCGCACGCTGATGGCTAACGCGCTGTTTTTGCACGATCATCCGGTACATTTTTATCAACTCCACGGGCTTGATTTCGTAGATGTAGTAAGCGCGCTTAGCGCCGATCCTAAAAAAGCAAGCGAGGAGGCGTTTAAATACTGCGACACCCCTTATGCGTGCGGCGCGGATAAACTAAAAGAGGTGCAAGATCGCGTGGGCGCTTTTGTTAAGAAAGGCGCTTTGGGGCCTTTTGCCAATGCCTACTTCGGCCATCCTACATATAAGCTTAGCCCGGAGCAAAATTTAATCGCTCTTTCGCACTATCTTGAGTGTTTGCGCATTCAGCGCACGGCGGCTCAGATGATGGCGATATTCGGTGCGAAGCAGCCTCATCCGCAAAGCCTCACCGTAGGCGGCGTCACCTGCGTAATGGATATCCTAAGTCCTGCGAGACTTGGCGAATATATGTCTAAATTTAAAGAGGTCGCGGACTTCGTAAATCGCTCCTACTATCCTGATCTCGTAATGGCTGCGAAGGCTTACGGTAATGAGCCTAGCGTGCTAAATGATATCGGTGTGGCAAATTTATGGACTCATCAAGAATTTCAGCTTTCAAAGAACGAATGGCTATTTCAAAGCGGCATGATCCTTGACGGCGATATTAGCAAGGTTTTGGAGCTCGATGAGAACAAGATTACCGAGGAGGCAACGCATGCGTGGTATAAAAACGATGCGGCGCTCCATCCTTACGACGGCGAGCAGGAGCCGAATTATACGGGCCTTCAGGACGGACAGAGCATCGACGCGCACGGCAAAGAAGCGCACACGAAGGTGCTCGATACCCAGGGCAAATACACCTGGATCAAGGCTCCGCGCTACGACGGCAAGCCGCTTCAGGTAGGACCGCTTGCAAATATCGTGGTAAATTACGCTAAGAAAAACGAGCGCGTAGTAAAGGTCGTGGATCAATTCCTAAAAGACGCCGGCTTGCCGCTTGAAGCGGGATTTTCGACGCTTGGACGAAC
>ERZ773003.163-NODE-163-length-55272-cov-5.166362_pt1 | contig 55272 bp, 45 predicted proteins | sample MGYA00580668_ERZ773003 | MGnify/ENA primary metagenome ERZ773003 (study PRJEB29015, sample SAMEA2738002) | human oral metagenome | biome: human oral; feature: human-associated habitat; material: dental | place: China | collected 2126 ...
TGGCAACAAGGTATGATAAATTGGCAACATCTTTTCTTGCCTTTATTTACTGTGCCGCAATATTTATTTTGTGCAAATAGTATAGTCTGTTATAGTTTTAAGACATACCCTAAAATGATTGACCTGTCTTAGATGCTATGCCCTATATGAACCTTCTAAAAGTAGAAGCTTTTCTCCTCTCTTACAATGTGCTGTGTTAATGATTTTAATACAGCAAGCAGAGATATCTATTTCTTTACGGTCAGGTATAAACTCCCACCTTGTATTTTAATCTTTATAGAGTTTAGCCCTGTTTATAATGTGAGTTACAAATTTCACAGATGAGGACTGTTTGAGCGTAAGTCCGCCCTATGTATGATATCCAATAACTTTTTATTGTACCAAGGGGCGGACAAGCAAGTTTTACAGTCTCTCTAAGATTTGCCGAAACTTTAAGACAGGGCTGCGAATATGATTGAAATACAAGGTTGGAGGGTTCTTGATTACATAAGCTTCTCATTTGCCTTTTTTTGAAACTTCTCTCTTTGTACTATAAATCTCTGGTGTACTCCCTCTCCAATAAGCCCCTTCTCATCATAGGCTTTTACGGTAAAGGTCAATGCCCTATTGTCAATTTTTACAAGCTCTGACTCACATCTTACTTTCATGCCGACCGGAGTTGCTGCAAGATGCTTTATATTAACTTCTATACCCACTGTTGTATTTTCCGCTTCAAGCTCAGAGTCTACACTCTTAAAACAAGTCTCTTCCATAAGAGAAATCATCATAGGAGTTGCAAAAACATCCAAACCGCCGCTGCCTAAAGCCTTGGCTGTTTTCTCATTTGTTGCAACAGTTTCTATACTTCCTTTTATTCCTTCTTTTAACATAATTCTTTATCTCCTTTTTGCCTTTAATACAGCATATTGTTTGATTTGTAACTTTACTTGCATTTTTATGCAAATACTCCACTATGTTAATTATATAAATAAATACGGATAATGAAGTACACATTATCCGCTTTAACACCATTATCCTCTTCTTGATATGTTGACAAACCTTGTAGTCTCCGGCTTCCACATCAGATTAACCGTTCCTATAGGTCCGTTTCTTTGCTTTGCTATAATTACTTCCGCCTCATTGGGATGCTCGGTATCTTTATGATAATAATCATCTCTGTATAAAAACATTACTATGTCCGCATCCTGCTCTATAGCTCCCGACTCTCTTAAGTCGGAAAGCATAGGTCTGTGATCCGGTCTTGTCTCACATGCACGGGACAGCTGTGAAAGTGCCACCACAGGTGCTTTTATCTCTCTGGCAAGGGCTTTTAGGCTTCTTGATATTTCAGAGATTTCCTGCTGCCTGTTTTCCGAGCGTTTTGAGGAACCTGTCATTAATTGTAAATAGTCTATAATTACTATGCTAAGCCCTTTTTCAAGCTTTACCTTCCTACACTTACTTCTAAGTTCCCCCACGCTTATACCCGGAGTATCATCTATGATGATTTTTGAATCACTTACATCCACAACTCCTCTTATAAGCGGATCCCAGTCATTATCATTCAGATTGCCGGTTCTTAATTTTTGTGAGTCTATACCGGTTTCCATTGCAAGCATACGCTGCACCAGTTGTTCGCTGCTCATTTCCAATGAAAATATCATACAGGGCAGTTCTTTTTTCATTGCTATATGCTGTACCATATTCAGAACAAATGCGGTCTTACCCATAGAAGGTCTTGCCGCTATCAGTACAAGATCCGAAGGCTGCAAGCCGCTGGTCTTATAGTCTAAGTCTATAAAACCGGTAGGTATTCCTGTTACTACTTCTCTTGTCCTGCTGGCAGCTTCTATCCTATATAGAACATTTTTAGCAATATCTTCTATGGATCTTATATCCTTGGCTGTTCTTGATTGCAGCAGTTCAAATATATCCTTTTCCGTGCGTGCAAGTATATCTTCAAGACTGTCACTTCCGGCATAACAGGAATTTGCTATATCTTCATTAAGCTTTATAAGTTTCCTTAGAGTGGACTTTTCCTTTACTATGGTAGCATAGTATTTGATATTGGCGGAAGTCGGTACGGTAGTTATGATTTCCTTAATAAATTCAAGGCTGCTAAGCTCAGGTGCCACATTTTTTTCTCTCAGCCTGTCTTGTATAACTACCAAGTCCATTTCCTTACCTTCATTAAAAAGCTCCAGCATAGTTTCATAAAGTATGGCATATTGCTTGGAATAAAAGTCCTCAGCACTTATCATGTCCAGAGCAACTATTACCGCATCCTTATCCATAAGCATAGAGCCTATAACCGACTGCTCAGCCTCTATGCTATGCGGAAGTATCCTCTTTAATAAGGTCTCTTCCATACCTACTCCTCATCAACCTTAACTTTAAGTTTGGCATTGATTCCCTTGTATATTTTTATATCTACCTCATGTGTGCCGAAGGTCTTGATAGTTTCTCCAAGCATTATCTTCTTTTTATCTACATCAAGGTTAAGTTGAGACTTAAGTGCTGCCGCTATCTCCTTGGAGGTAACCGAGCCGAAGGTTCTTCCGCCCTCTCCGCCTTTAATCTTGAGGCTTACACTGCTTTCATTAAGTTTTTCCGCCAATGCCTTGGCAGCTTCTATATTTTCCTTTTCTATCTTTTCGGCATTTGCCTTTTGAAGTTTAAGTGTGTTAAGGTTACTGCTTGTAGCTTCTACACCCTTTTTCTTGGGTAAAATAAAGTTTCTTGCATAACCTTCGGCAACCTCAACGATTTCACCTTTTTTACCGAGTGATTTTACATCTTCTAAAAGTACTATCTTCATGTCTATAATTCTCCTTTACTAATCATGTCTGTGATAAGCGTCTTTACTCTATCTATTGCAGTATCTATGTCCATATCCTTAAGCTGAGCGCCGGCTATGGCTCTATGTCCTCCACCGCCTATTTTCTCCATCATAAATTGAACATTTACCTCGTCTATGGATCTTGCACTTATGTATACAGTATTGCCCACCTTGGTAAATACTATACTTGCCTTAATACCTATGATGTTCAGCAAATCATTGGCAACTTGAGCACAGACAACTGTAGGTCGCTCAAGCCCCTCAGCCGGACAATAGCTAATGGCATAATGCTCCTCATATATAGTTACATTATGTGTGGCTTCCGCCTTGGCTATGTAATCATTAACATTTTCTCTGAAAAGTTTTCTTACCCTTATAGTATCGGCACCGTTTCTTTTTAAGAAAGCTGCCGCTTCAAAGGTTCTTACTCCGGTTTGATTATTAAAATTTTGTGTATCGACTACTATACCCGCATACATCGCATCAGCCTCATCCGGTTTAAGCTTTATACCGTCTGCTACATATTGAAGTATTTCTGCTACCATTTCACAAGCACTTGAGGCATAGCTTTCTATATATGAAAGTTTTGCATTTCTTATACTTTCGCTTCCCTGCCTGTGGTGGTCTAAAACCACTATATTGTCGGTTAGGGTCAAAAGCTCCGGTGCTTCGGTAATGCTTGGTCTGTTCACATCAACCACTATTAAAAGAGTATCGGCATCTATAATTTTTTCCGCCTTTTTTGCATCTATAAATAAATCCTCGGGGTATGCCGGTGGTGCAAACTTATCAAGTACATTTTTTACGGCGGTATTGATCTGTGTACTTATTATATGGGCGGGTCTTTTAAGCTCATTTGCTATGCACCACACACCGAGTGCTGAGCCAAGGCAATCTATATCCATTACCTTATGCCCCATAATAATGATTTTTTTCTTGCTGAGAATCAGCTCACTAAGCGCCTTTGCCTTTACTCTTGCCTTTACTCTTGTGGTTTTTTCCACGGACTGGGATTTACCGCCATAATACAGTAAGTCCTCTTTATTTTTTATTACAACTTGGTCTCCGCCTCTGGCAAGTGCCATTTCTATAGCCATACTTGCATAGTCGGAGCTTTCACCAAAGGTTTCAGCTCCCTCACCTATACCTATGCTTAGGGTAATACTCATAGTATTGCCTATACTTATCTCCTTGGCTTCTTCCAAAAGCTCAAATCTTGATTTTTTAAGCTTCATCAGGTAAGAATGATTGGTAACAAAGAAATATTTATCTTTTTCAAGTTTATGAACTATTCCCTCATCTGCAAAGTATTGTTTTATTTTTCTGTCTATTAGAGCTAACAGAAGAGAGCTTCTTACCTCTTCGACACTTTGCATAACATCTTCATAGTTATCTATGTATATATAGCCCGAAACCAAGGCGGAATCTGCCAGTAGATCCCTTATCTCTCCAAGTTGCGTCTCATCATACAGATACAATGAATACAGTATTCTATCTTCAATCTCGGCTGCTTTTAATATAAGCCTATAACTTCTTCCATCATACCTGATACAGAACTCGTTTTTTTGTGATATTTGCCTTAAATCAATCTCTCCGAATACACGGGTAATCTTTTTGTATGCCTGCCTGTTTGTATTAAATATCTCATCAAACTTTTTATTAGACCATACGACCGAAGCCTCTTCATTGAGTATTGCATAAGGTATATCAAGATCCAGATTCAGCTCGCTTTGCTTTTCATGAAAATTCATTGCATAAGAAACTATAGCCATATCTATATACTGTTTATAGTTCGTATACAATAATGCAAGCACCGCAAGTACTATTATACTTATAAATAACATTATAAGTCCTGCTGCTGCATCTACTATAAATATAAGTACACTTAGTCCTATCAATAATATAGCTATGTATGAAGGCCATTTCATATAGCCTGAGAAAAGTTTACTTATTTTTGCCTGTCTGTCCATAAAATCCCCTTAATATAATATAATTGCTTCTATGTCTAAACCATATAGGATACTTTTCTTAATAAATTTGTTACGATAATTTGTAGTATATCATTTATCCCATGATTAGTCCACTAATGTATAAGATTGGAGGGTAGTTAGCAGCATATACCGTCTTGTTAATTTTCATCTTACATATTATAATCAGTTTATCTAAGGGGACTTAACTCAAAGGAGGTTTTATGACTACAAAAAGCAAAGTACTTGCCTGCCTTTCTTATCTTGGCATACTTGTTCTTATTCCTTTGATTGCAGCAAGGGATGATGAATTTGTCCAGTTTCATGTGCGTCAAGGAGCAAAATTAACTATTTTCGGAATTATTATTTTATCAGTAGTTAATGTTGTTTATATGATTTTTGCTATATCCGGCTTATTTTTTGGAGTTATGTTTTATCAATATATAGAAGAATATATACAGATTGTATTTGCAGTAGGATTTTTCATAGTTGCCGTTTTTGGTATTATATCAACTATTATAAGTATAATATTTTTAGTTCTTTGTATTTTAGGAATTGTAAATGCGTGTCGAGGTCTTGCAACTCCTCTGCCTATTATTGGTAAAAAGTTATCAGCTAAGCCTTTTATATAGTAACTGTAAGCTTTTTTAATACAGAGATGTTTTTTATATTATAGAAAAATATATTATCTGTCTTTTTTAACATTAACCTTAATATTTTTTTACATTTGTTAAAATTTTTTCAAATATATAAACATATTATTGCTAATTTTTAATTTATCTATTATAATATCACTCTATATTAGTTAGAAAATATAAAGGAGGATTTTTTTATGGGTACAAATAACAAAGGAATAACTTATCTTTCTTATCTGGGCATATTAGCACTTATTCCACTTATGACGGAAAAGGATGATGAGTTTGTTCAGTTTCATGCAAAGCAGGGGTTAAATTTATTTATCTTTGAAATTATTGGAGCAGTTGTATTGAACATACTCAGTTTCATTTTTTTGATTGATATAACCAATCCGATATTTTGGTTTTTATCTATTGCTATATCATTCGTTTCATGGATTGTATACCTTTTATTTTTGATTGTATCTATCATAGGACTGGTAAATGTATCAAAAGGGCTTAAAACACCGTTACCTGTTATAGGATCAATTCAAATTATCAAGTAGTTTACAGTAAATTCAAAACCACCCGTCTTGCGGGTGGTTTTATATTTAGTATTTACTTTCTTTTAAGGCTTAGAAGGTAGTCCTTTCTTTTTTTATCTATTCTATAACTTTCCCCGGCTTTTTGTATGCTCTTATTATGCACCCAAACATCAAGCTTTTCTTCTTCAAAAAATGGAAGTGTAGACTCCCACTGTTTTGCTAAAGCAGTAGCAAAAAACCATGCAAGCATCATATTTACATAATACTCTTCTGATTTGATACCGGCAGGCAGTTTTAAGTACTCTTTATCAAAGTCTTCATCTAAAAAGTGACTCATCAGCATACCTATGCCGAACCTGCAAGTATAAGTTTCTTTAGACTTTGACCATGTGTAGATCTCTTCTAAAAGTGTATCCTTATTTTTCTTAAAAACCTTAGGAGACAGTATATCACAAACCGCCCAATTGTCTATATAAGGTAAAAACCGATTCAATCTTTCTATACAGCCTACATAATCTTTCATCTCGGAAATAAGGATTCCATGCAACATATTTTCATCATAGTACTTATGAGGCAGTTCTTTTAAAAAGCCTTCACAACCTTGCTTTTTTTTAAGCTCTTTGGCAAACTTCCTAAGCACAGGTACACGAACTCCTATAATAAGTTCACTGCCTATATTGGGTACTAATCTGCTCTGAAAGATGGCATAATCTTTATCCTGTAATTCAAATAATCTTTTTTGTATATCCACACTTTACTCCCCTTGATTTGTTAGTATTTTTGTGTCTTAGGTACATAATGTATATCACTTACCTTGTATATGGTTATAAAAGCTTCCGGATCGGTTTTCTTTAAAAATGTTATAAGCTTTTGGTATTCACTTTTATTTACTATGACAATAATCTCTCTTCTTGCTTCCATGCTATATGCCCCTATTGCCTCATAAATAGTAGCACCGCTATGCAGCTTTTCTATAATGAACTTTCTGATCTCTTCTTCCTTTTTGGAGACTATACAAACCCTTCTCTTTAGTGACTGTCCGAATATAAAGTGATCAAGCACCATACCGTTAAGATAGGTTCCAAGTACACTGAGGACAACGGTTTTACTGTCATATACAAAGGCTGAGGACAGGGCTATACACATACCTACCAAAGACATGGACTTTCCTATATCCAGATTAAAGTACTTATTAAGTATCTTTCCTATAATATCCAAACCGCCTGAAGAAGCATTTCGGTTAAATAAAATAGCAAGACCTATGCTTACCAGAAATATATGGCAACTCACATCAAGTATAGGATCATTGGTAAGTGAAGTGAAGTTGGGAAAAATCCTCTCAAGTACATATAGGAAAATCGGCAGTAATATTGATGCATAGGTGGTCTTAAGAAAAAAATCCTTCCCACACAAAAATAAAGCCAGAACTAAAAGTGCCATGTTTAATATCATCACTATTGTGGCAACCGACAAAGGTATAAAGTTTGTTAAAATAATCGCCAGACCCGCTATACTGCTTACCGAAGTATGGCTGGGTATAAGAAAGAAAAATACCGCACAGGCAATTATGGCAATAGCCGCACTTTGAATTGCATATTCCTTAAAGATTTTCACACCTCTTTCCCCCTTAAACTAATTCCATTCAAAATTATCACTGCCTGCTCCAAGCTCAAAGTGATACTTTACGATACCAAGACTTTCTTTGTCACACATACCCTTATCATAGCTTATGTGTACTTTGTTTCCTTCTCCATCTATATGAAAAGCCTGCCTGTTAAGTGCAGTGGGTGCAAGTAACGCCGCTTTTACGCCTTCATTAAACCACTTTGGAAGCTCTCCCTTATACACACTTACTTCTTCCACTGTCTTTGATTTGTGAGCCTGTCCCTGCTCTATACCGTAGCCTATTGCGATAATTCCTATCATATCCGATGTACCTGCTACCTTTGCAACATTCTTTCTGCTGAATGTTCCCCCTACCCACCATGTATTAAGTCCCAAAGTTTGAGCATAAAGCATTATATCAGCTCCACAATAACCTAATTTTTCCGCACTGTTATTAATATCTTGTGCTGCAAGTACAATATAGTTGCTTACACCTCTTGATAAAAACAGCTTAATAAAAGTATTTAACGCAAGCTTATTATTCAGTATTAATTTTAGATTAAGTCCGTATTTTTGATTATTTTCATTAATACGCTCTTCAAGCAACTGAGTATGTTCAATACTTATAGCTCTGTCTTCATACTTTCTGACAGTATGTCTTTGCCACATAGCTTCTTTTAATGTCATAATTCCACCTCCTGATTAGTTCTACCTACTTTTTTACTGTAGCTTTATTCCTACATTCAAAGTACATCAATGCCTCTTTTCTTTCACTCACAACTCTTTCATGTCAATTGATTAACTATCTTTAATTATACTAAAAAAAATACACTTGGTAAACTCTGTATAATTATACAGATAACTATATTTTTTTATTGACTTTGCAAAAAAATACGCCTATACTCTAATCTAAAATTCAATATGGAGGGGATATCTATGTCTTATATTAATGAAGTTTTAGACAAGGTAATAACAACTAATCCCAATGAGCCTGAATTTCATCAGGCAGTAGAGGAAGTTTTGGAATCATTAGAGCCGATCGTAAGTGAACATGAAGACTTATATCGTAAGAATGCCTTACTGGAGCGTATGGTAGAGCCTGACAGAACCATCTCTTTTAGGGTGCCATGGGTAGACGATAATGGAATAGTACATATCAACAGAGGTTATAGAGTACAGTTCAATAATGCTATAGGAGCTTACAAAGGCGGTATCAGATTTCATAAGAGTGTAAACAGATCCATACTTAAATTCTTAGGATTTGAACAAACTTTTAAAAACTCTCTTACCGGACTTCCTATGGGAGGCGGTAAAGGCGGTGCCAACTTCGATCCTAAGGGTAAGTCGGACAGGGAGATCATGGCTTTTTGCCAAAGTTTCATCAGTGAATTATACAAGTACATAGGCAAGGACATTGATGTTCCGGCAGGCGATATAGGTGTAGGCGGCAGAGAAGTCGGATATATGTTCGGACAGTATAAAAGACTGAGCACTTCTTTTGAAGGTGTATTTACCGGCAAGGGCATACCTTTCGGCGGTTCTCTTGCAAGAACCGAGGCTACAGGCTACGGTCTTGTATATATACTTGCAGAAATGTGCAAGGCTAATAATAAAGAAGTGGCAGGTAAAACAGTAGTAATTACCGGTTCCGGTAATGTAGCTATATATGCGGCACAAAAGGCTATAGAACTTGGCGCAAAGGTTGTAGCTCTTAACGACTCCAACGGCTATATACATGATCCTAACGGCATAAACCTTGAGGTAGTTAAGGATATTAAAGAAGTTAAGCGCGGGCGTATTAAAGAATATGTTGACAGAGTTAACGGTTCAAGCTATTATGAAGGGAAGGGAATCTGGAATATCAAGTGTGATATCTACCTTCCCTGTGCTACTCAAAACGAACTTGAGCTTGAAGGGGCAAAAGCCTTGGTAGAAAACGGTTGTTTTGCCGTAGCTGAAGGGGCAAATATGCCTACTACCCTTGAAGCCACACATTATTTACAAAAACACAAGGTACTTTTTATCCCGGGAAAAGCATCTAATGCCGGAGGGGTTGCTGTCTCAGGACTTGAGCAAAGCCAAAACGCCATGAGACTTTCATGGACTTTTGAAGATGTGGACTCAAAGCTTCAGGTTATAATGAAGGACATATTTAAAAAGGTTGATGATGCAGCTAAGAAATACAAAGTTGCAGGCGATTATGTTGCCGGAGCCAACATAGCAGGTTTTGAAAAAGTCGCACAGGCAATGATATCACAGGGCATAGTGTAAGATTTATATATGATTATTTGAATAACCGGTATAAAAGTTTTTATAACACTACATCGACAAGATTTTCATAATACAGTATTCTAATCGGGATCTACATTCCGATAATGTAATTTCATTACAGTTCAGGTAGCTTAGATATATATGCATAATATACCAAATGAAAAATTATCTTCAGCCGTATATTATGTATGTATATTTAACGGGCTGCTGCCGGAACCGTCTTCGTCTGATTTATAAATAAAATTTAACTATTTTTAGTTTTTTGACAAAGATGAATGAACTGTCCAAACTGCAACAAAATCTCAAAGGAGTTTAAAATATGGAAAAGATAGTTGAAAGGTTTCTTTCTTACATAGCTATTGATACTATGTCAGATCCGAAATCAACCACAGTACCAAGTACCGATATCCAATTCAACCTACTTAACAAGCTCAAGGCAGAGCTTGAAGACCTCGGTTTGGAAGTAAGACTTGATAAGGAAGGATATATATATTCCACTCTCAAGTCAAATACTCAAAAACCGGCTCCAAGCATAGGTTTTATAGCTCATGTGGATACCAGTCCTGCATTAAAGGGCGGCTGTACCAACCCTCAGATAGTTAATTATACAGGTGGCGATATACGCTTAAATGATGAGTACAGCATCACCGAAGCAGACTTTCCCGTACTTAAAAAATTAGTGGGAAAGACCATCATAACTACTGACGGTACTACCTTACTAGGTGCAGACGATAAGGCAGGTATAGCAGAAATCATGACAGCCGTAGAGTATCTTGTGGCGCATCCCGAGATAGAGCATGGCGATATCAAGATAGCATTCACACCTGATGAGGAAATAGGTAACGGTGCAGACTACTTTGATGTTAAGGGCTTTGGAGCTGATTTCGCTTATACTATGGACGGCAGTGAGTTGGGTGAGTTCGAGTATGAAAGCTTTAATGCCGCAGCTGCCATACTTACAGTAAAGGGTAAAAGCGTTCATCCCGGTACTGCAAAAAATGTTATGATCAATGCTTGCTATGTGGCTATGGAGTTCAACTCCTTGCTTCCTGCCGAGCAAAGACCTGAGCATACCGAAAAAAGAGAAGGCTTCTTTATGCTTAACGAAATGTCGGGAGATATAGAGAATGCAAAGCTTGAGTATATAGTAAGAGATCATGACAGACTTAAGTTTGAGGAAAGAAAGAAACTTATGCAGTCAGCTCTTGAGTATATCAATGCAAAGCATGGCAATGTAGCAAAGCTTGAGCTTACCGATACTTATTACAATATGGGAGAGGTGGTAGAGCCTCATACCGAGATCATAGATTTGGCAGTTAATTCCATGAAGGAAATAGGCATAGAGCCTATCATACAGCCTATTCGTGGAGGTACTGACGGTTCGAAGCTTTCATTTATGGGACTTCCCTGCCCTAATATCTTTGCCGGCGGTCATAACTTCCATGGAAGATTTGAGATGGTAGCTATTGAAGATATGGTAAAAGCTGCCGATTTGATAGTTCAGATCGCTAAAAATGCTGTAAACTTAAAATACTAAAAAAGCCTAGGCAATTACTTTATATTGATATCCCCTCTTTACCGGATAAGAAGTATCTGTAAAGAGGGGATATCATATTTTATCTGCCTAAGCACCCTTTTATTATAATAAAGTTTATACTCTTAGCTTACAACTTATTACAGTTATATTTTCGCTTGTCTTATATCTATTTGCTTTATTAATTTAAATTTGAAATATAAGTTTTATTCCTACTTATCTTCTTTCTCTATCTCAACTTCCTTATCTTTAGATTCCGTACTGTTAATTTCCCTAGTCTTATCTTTAGCTTCTGTTTTTTTGCCCTTTGTAAGTTTTGCTTTATTTTTATTTGATATTTTTATAATTATAAAGCAAATTATTGCTATTATCAGTGCAATAGGCAGTATATAAGGCAGACTTGCAAATATTATTATAAATACTTCTCCAAAGAAATATCCCGCCCCTGCCATACTTGAAGCAAAGCTCTTTTGAAACTTACCCCAGTAAGAGTCTTCCGATATAGTGTCATACTCTTTTACTTCAACTAAGCTTAAGGATACCGTAGAGTACTGCACCTGATTATCATACATTCTAAGACTTGACTCATAAGACTCTTTTTCATATCTTATTTCGGATAACCTGCTTTGCAGTGCTATTATAGCATCTACACTTTCCGCCTTGGCTAAAAGATTAAGTAAACTTTCTTCTTCCGCTTGTAAAGCCTTTTTATGAGACTCTATATCCGAATACTCAAGACTTATATCTTGCACATTCTCGGTCTTTGAGGTAACCGTACCCAAAGTTTCCAAGTCAACAACCAAGGCTTCAAGGCTTTCCTGAGGTACCCTTATAGTGTAACTTGCACTTCTTGTATTAGCTTGATAACTGTTACTGCCTTGTGGGTTATAGGTATTTGAATACTCCACATAGCTGTTGTTATTCTTTATGTAGTTAGTAAGCTCTGTAGTACTTTTGTCGTACTCTTTTGTAGCCACATTAAGGTCTACCGTCTTTATAAGCTTTTGCTTATACTCACCGCTTCCGGCATGATTAACCTCTGCAGGAGAATTATTTTGAGCCACCTCAGCTCCGGCTCCATACGAATCATAACTTGCCGCTGCGGTTTCTTCCACCGCAGTCTTTGCTACCGCACCGCTTCTATAACCTGCCTCTGAATTATAATCGGTATATGCTTCTTTATTTCTTGCATAATTACCCAAACCGCAGGCTGCCAGAGCAAGCGCTGTGAAAAGTACTGCTACCGACAATATTTTTATTCTGTTTTTCATAATACTCTCCTTTCTAAAGATAAAGTTCCTCCCATAAACTTTATGCATAAAAATACTACTATTAACTCAATTTCATAATAGCATTTTTACCTTGGCTTTACAATTAACTATTGCTAAAATATAATTGATTATTGATTAAGCAATATCTATGTATAATGTTTATATATTTTATCATTAGCATAATTATTCATAAAATTTTTAATAATTCTATAAGAAAGGAAGGACTATGAGTACTAATTTATCCGGTATATCCGAAACCTTATATGTACCTATGGCAGGAAGAATTTATGCACAGCAATATTTTCCCGAAATTATATCGGATGACAAACTTGATTTGATTAAAAAGCAGATTCAAAAAGATATTGATATCTTTAAGGGACAAAGTGAATATACTTTGCTTGCAAGTGCTGTTCGTTCTAAAAATATCGATGAGTATATCAAAGATTTTCTTGATAAAAACCCTGACTCGTTAGTGGTGAATTTAGGCTGCGGGCTTGAAACTTACTTTTATCGCTTGGATAACGGCTTAGCCTTATGGTATGAAGTGGATCTGCCCGAAGTTATTGAGTTAAGAAAAAACTTAGTGGGGAAAAATGAGCGTGATATCAGCATAGCCGCTTCAATATTTGATAAAAACTGGATAGATATTATAAGAAAAGCTGCTAAGGAAAAGTCAGTGTGTTTTACCGCTTCAGGGCTTTTTTATTATTTTAAGAAGTCCGATATCATAGAGCTTATCAAAAACTTAAGTACTGTTCCCAATTCACAGCTAATATTTGATGCGGTCAATAAATTCGGCATGAGCCGTATGACAAAGTATATGAAGCAGTTAAATCACGAGGATGCAAAGATGTATTTTTATGTGAACGACGCCAATGAGTTGGCTAAAGAAATATCTGATAAGGCTTATGTTACAGAAGAAAGAGATTATTACAGCAGATTATCAAATAAAAAAGGTATGAAGCTTTCAACAAAGCTTTCTATGTGTTTTTCCGATAAGTTTCATATGGTGAAGATGATAGGACTAAAATTAAATTAGTGGGATTAAGTATGGAAGCAACTTGTTATTCAATCTTGCTCACAACTTTTTTTAACTTCGTCACATTATTGCAGACGCTTAACTATTCTTTATAGAAAAGACTAAACACTGCAAAGATTGAATAACAATGTAGTGTCCTCATTGCCTTATGTAATACAGATATGAAAAGACCCTGTCGTTTTATCTTTAACCCTCAGTTCTTTGTTTAAGACAAGTTCCAGTTTCACTAATAGGTATGTTGCTGCATTGTTAACGCTTTACGGCATAAAACTAAATTCAGCAATCTGTGTGGAATTATAAATGCTTTAACTAAAAACTAAAAATAAGATCAAACTACAAGGTCTTTTGCTATGTATTGTACCAACTGTTGATATTTACACTAATACTATATATCCTTTTGCTATTTTAGAATATTTTTGAAATACTGCAGTATCAGTATAAATATCTCTATTCGCACATTATATTATCTTATACTGATTTATCAACTTTTTTAAAGAGCCTAAGCCTTATGCTACTCCTTCTCCTACTCCTTCTCCGAAGAATAACTTAATATCATCTTCAACGCTTCCTATTCCTGCTATACCGAAGTTCTCCACCAATACCTTAGCTACATTCGGTGAGAGGAAGGCGGGAAGTGTAGGTCCCAAGTGAATGTTCTTCACTCCAAGATATAAAAGTGCCAGCAATACTATAACCGCCTTTTGCTCATACCATGCAATATTATAAACAACAGGAAGCTCATTGATATCATCAAGTCCGAAAACTTCTTTTAACTTAAGAGCTATAACAGCTATTGAGTAAGAGTCGTTACATTGCCCTGCATCAAGTACTCTTGGAATACCTCCTATATCTCCTAAAGGAAGCTTATTGTACTTAAACTTAGCGCAACCTGCTGTAAGTATAACGGTATCCTTAGGCAGAGCCTTTGCAAAATCAGTATAGTAATTTCTTGACTTTGCGCGACCGTCACAGCCTCCCATTACTATAAATCTCTTAATATCTCCGTTCTTAACTGCCGCAACTATCTTATCCGCAAGTGATAATACCTGATTATGAGCAAATCCGCCTATAATCTCGCCGCTCTCTATCTCAACCGGAGGCTTACAGGTCTTGGCAAGCTCTATGATTTCGGTAAAGTCCTTATCATCTCCTATATGCTTACAGCCCGGAAAACCTGCTGAACCCGTGGTAAAGAGTCTATGCTTGTAGCTGTCCTTTGGCGGTACTATACAGTTAGTAGTCATAAGTATAGGACCGTTAAAGCTTTCAAACTCCTCTTTTTGCTTCCACCAAGCATTACCGTAGTTTCCTATAAAGTGCTTATACTTCTTAAGCTCGGGATAGTAATTCGCCGGAAGCATCTCTGAGTGAGTATACACATCAACTCCCGTACCCTCGGTTGCCTTAAGTAAAAGCTCCATATCCCTTAAGTCATGACCTGATATAAGTATACCCGGCTTATCGGATACGCCGATATTTACATGGCTTATCTCCGGATTGCCGTAAGCAGTGGTATTAGCCTTGTCTAAAAGTGCCATACCTGCCACTCCGTACTTACCTGTCTCCAAAGTTAAGGCAACAAGCTCATCAACACTTAAGTTATCATTTAGAGTAGCACTAAGTGCTCTTTGCAAGAAAGCATCCACCTCTTCATCATCCTGCATAAGCACATTGGCATGCTTTGAGTATGCTGAAAGTCCCTTAAGTCCGTATATTATAAGTTCTCTTAATGATCTTACATCCTCATTTTCTGTTGCAAGTACACCTACGCTAAGTGCCTTTACCTTATAAGTACCTCTGTTGTCGGTATCCCAGTGAGCAGCCTCAGGAAGTGTTGCCGGGCTTGATACCTGCTTTATAAGTTCTCTTCTGAGCTTAAGAGAAGCTTCTATTCTGTCCATAATTGCCACATCATCAAAATTGGCATTGGTAATAGTTATAAATAAATTCAGTGTTATAAAATGGTTTACATCCTTGCTTACAGGCTTTCCTTCTTCTCTCAGTCTTGTAGTGATTGCAGAAATACCCTTACTTACATACACAAGCACATCCTGTAAACCTGCAACCTCCGGATTCTTACCGCATACACCCATCTGTGTACAGCCTTTATTGCCGGCTGTTTCCTGACATTGATAACAAAACATCTTATTATCCATATTGAACCTCCTTGTCTTACAGTAGCTTAAAATCATATACTTTTTACCATATAAGCAAGTCTAAAGCAGTACGGTATTCCTTAAATAAATCCTATATAACCTAGTGTACAGTATCGTTGATATTTAACCTTATTGCTACTTTGTTAATAGCTTGTAGCAAAAACATAATAAAGGATTTTGAGATTTACTCTACTATTACAGATATTAATTAAATATCAGTGATACATTACACCGGATGTTATCTGCAAATACCATACTTTAATTTAGTGAGCTATATATAAAAAGCCTCTTACTTATCTAATGATAGCAAAAGGCTTTTTTTATTTCCGTAACTTGTGTTACTATATTTATAAATTTTCCAAAGCTTCAATGTTTTTTATAATAATATGTTTTTTATCAATCTCTATAATACCCTCTTCCTGCATCTTCATAAGTTCTCTTGAGAGTGAAGGTCTGGCAGTATTAAGCAGATCCGCCATCTCTTCCCTGCCAAGTCCGGATATACATCTTTTATCCTTATCCATATTTTGAATAAGAAACATGGCGATTTTTTGCCTTAGACTTGAACAGGAAAGTATTTGTACCTTTCTGTTAAGATAATAGTTCTTAAAAGCAAGGTCGGAAAGCATATTTCCCAAAAATACTTTATGATAATCTATACCTTCTTTAGAACCTTCAAAAAGATAGTCCTTAGATATTTTCAAAAGCTTTACCTTAGAAGCCGCCTTGGCATAATGCTCATAGCCCTTATTTTCGAGGAACAGAAACACCTCACCGAATATAGCACCGGCAGTGTTGAATATAGCTACTATACTTCTTTTACCATCCATAGAATCACGACAAACGCTGACCGCTCCGTCTATAAGCACATTAATATGCTTTGCCTTATCTCCTACATGGAAGATTGTTTCATCTTTTTCAAATTCTTCTATATTAAAATCGCTGCTTCTTAAGCAAGTTAATATCTCTTCCTCATTAAGCCCTATAAATAATTTTGTATTTTTTAATTTTTGTGCTATTTCTCTCATAATATTTATATTTCAAAAATCAAATCACCGTAACTTGGCATAGGCCAGTATTCCTTATCTACAAGCATTTCAAGTTCATCCACAAAATCCCTTAAATCCTTCATTACAGGTACTATCTGCCTGTGGTAGGCAAATGCCTTTTCTTCAATATCAGCTATAGCTGACACCTTCTTAACTCCTTCATCAAGCTTATGAAAGCTCTTTCTTGCCAAATTATGCAACTTAACTATTTTTTCAAGTATCTTTGTTTCTTCTTCAGGCTTTACATCCAATTCCAGATCTCTTACCGCCTTTATAGACTTTGCAAGGTCTCCGCTATACCTCATAATTGCAGGAAGCAAGGATTTGCCTGCCATATTAAGCATAGTTTTTGCCTCTATATTGATAGCCTTTGAATAAGCCTCATACTCTATCTCAAGCCTTGCCTCAAGCTCCGCCTTTGTAAATACATTAAAGTCTTCGTAGAGCTTTACCGCCTTCTCACTGACTATAGCGGATATAGCTTCTACTGCTGAAGGTATATTGGGCAATCCTCTTCTTTTTGCCTCTTCAACCCATTCTTTAGAGTAGCCGTTACCGTTAAATACTATTCTTCTATGAGCGGCAAATGTAGTCTTTACATAGTCATGTAGAGCCATTTCAAAATCAGCGGCAGCCTCAAGTGCATCTACCGCCTCTTTAAAACTTTCAGCGACTATAGTATTGAGAACCACATTGGCAGAAGCTATGGACTCGGAAGAGCCCAACATCCTGAATTCAAACTTATTATTGGTAAATGCAAATGGGGATGTTCTGTTTCTGTCTGTAGCATCTTTTTCAAAATCAGGTAGGGTATTGACTCCTGTTTTTAACATTCCGCCCTGTATTGAATGTGTAGCAAGTCCCGTACTGCAAAGCTGATCTATGACATCTTCAAGCTGCTCACCAAGGAAGACCGAAATGATTGCGGGAGGTGCCTCATTTGATCCGAGTCTTGCATCATTGCCCACTGTAGCGGCAGTTTCTCTTAAAAGCTCGGCATGCCTGTCTACCGCTCTTAAAATACAGGCAAGCACAAGAAGAAATTGCATATTTTCATGTGGCGTAGCGCCCGGATTTAACATATTGATCTTGTCATCGGTAATCAATGACCAGTTATTATGCTTACCTGAACCGTTAACTCCTGCAAAGGGCTTTTCATGTAATAAACAGTGTAGATTGTGGTTGAAAGCCAACCTTTTCATGGTTTCCATAACAAGCTGATTATGGTCGGTGGCAACATTGACCTGCTCGTATATAGGTGCCAACTCATGCTGCCCCGGTGCCGCTTCATTGTGCTGTGTCTTTGCAGGAACTCCCATTTTCCAAAGCTCGTGGTTTAAGTCATTCATAAAACGGGCAACCCTGTCTCTTATCGTTCCGTAGTAATGATCATCAAGCTCCTGCCCCTTGGGCGGCATAGCACCAAAGAGCGTGCGTCCCGCATATATTAGGTCTTTACGCTTTAAGTACATATCCCTGTCTACGATAAAATACTCCTGTTCCGCACCTACACTCGGAACCACTCTTTGAGATTTTTCGTTTCCAAAAAGTCTAAGCAGTCTTATAGCCTCTTTATCAATAGCCTGCATTGATCTAAGAAGTGGTGTCTTTCTGTCTAAAGCCTCTCCCTTGTATGAACAAAATGCTGTCGGTATGCATAAAGTTATACCTATGGCATCCTTTCTTAAAAATGCAGGTGAGGTACAGTCCCATGCGGTATAACCCCTTGCCTCAAAAGTAGCTCTAAGTCCTCCTGACGGAAAACTTGAAGCGTCGGACTCACCCTTTACCAGCTCCTTTGCAGAAAATTCCAATATAACCTTTTGATTTGAAACCGAAGATATAAAACTTTCCTGCTTTTCAGCAGATACCCCCGAAAGCGGCTGAAACCAATGTGTATAATGTGTAGCCCCCCTTTGTATAGCCCATTCCTTCATACCGTGTGCTATTACTCCGGCTATGCTTCTGTCAAGCTCCGCACCGTCTTCTATTGTCTTCTTAAGTTTCCTATACACATCTTTCGGAAGATAGGTAGACATAGCCCTGTCTCCAAATACATCGCAACCAAAAAATTCATCTATACTTTTTACTTCGCCCATAAATATATTATCCCCATTTATTTATAAATAGGCTGCCGCACTAAGATCGGAAAATTATATTCTCCGATATGCTAATGCGACAGCCTTTTAAATTCAATTAACGCTCAGTTATGCCTTACCGACTGAACCGAACAATTCCATCTTTTCTTTTACCATATCTACTATGGCATTAAATCCCGGTGCAAGAAGCTTTCTGGGATCGAAGCCCTTACCTTCAAGGTCTTTTCCCGCTTCTATATACTTACGAGTTGCCTCGGCAAATACAAGCTGGCACTCGGTATTTACATTAATCTTAGCAACACCCAGACTTATAGCCTTCTTGATCATATCAGCAGGAATTCCGGTACCTCCGTGAAGAACCAAAGGAATACCGTCAGTTTTTTCCTTTATAGCCTCTAAAACTTCAAAGTTAAGTCCCTGCCAATTTGCAGGATATTTACCGTGTATGTTTCCTATACCTGCTGCAAGGAAGTCTATTCCCAAATCAACTATTTTCTTACACTCCTGCGGATCTGCACACTCGCCCATTCCTATAACACCGTCTTCTTCACCGCCGATAGAGCCTACCTCAGCCTCTATAGACATACCTTTTTTATGTGCGGCTTCTACCAATTCCTTAGTCTTTGCAAGGTTTTCATCTATAGGAAGATGTGAGCCGTCAAACATTATTGAAGAAAAACCTGCTTCTATGCACTTATAGCAGGTATCATAAGTACCATGATCAAGATGTAGGGCTACAGGCTGTGTAATCTCCATCTCTTCAATCATAGCCTTAACCATATCAGCTACTGTCTTATAACCTACCATATAGCTTGCAGCACCTGTAGACACTCCAAGTATTACCGGAGAGTTAAGTTCCTTTGCAGCAGTAAGTACAGCCTTAGCCCACTCCATATTATTTATATTAAAATGACCCACTGCATAATGCCCTTCTCTCGCCTTTTTAAGCATCTGTGTTGCAGAAACTAACATATACTACCTCCTTAAAATTATACCTTCAATTAAATAACATAATGTTTTATTGAGTAAAACTTACGATTTTCTCAAATATATATAAAGCCAATTTATTATAGCATAAGTGTAGCTAACTAATCTACAATAAATTTATATAATAACATCCTCATCTGTAAAATCTGTAACTCACTTTATCAACAGTACTACCGCTACAAAGATTGAAATAAGGAGTAGGTCTTTGAGTGTCAACCCCAAAGGAATATCTATATAAGTGATTAGCTATCAGATAATTTACAGTTCCCATAACTTACATAGAACTGTTGTAGCCTTATACAAGTATATCTTTTACCGTCTTTTTCATATCGGCAATATCACATTCCTGACTATGTCTTATGTCCGCATTCCTTACTTCTTCAACCGCATTCGGTATTTTTACTTTGCTAAGCTCTTTAAGTTTCTCAATACTTTCCCACTCACCGCTTTTCTTACCTTCTATTGCAAAAACTACAGACTCGGCAAATTTGTAGGGGCTTGCTGTAGAGGCTATTACTGTCTTATGCTCATCATTAACAAGCTTTTTATATTCAAAATAAGAAGCATAGGCTACTGCCGTATGTGTATCAAGTACATAGCCTTCTCTTTCATATACAGACCTTATAGCCTTTCTCTGCTCTTCTTCACCTGCATATAAGCCTACAAAGTCGGATAAAAAGGCTTTCATCTTCTCATCTATACTGTATTCACCTTTTTCTAAAAGCCCCTTCATAAGCTCTTTAATTTTCCCGCTGTTCATATCTGCCGCAAGGTAAAGCAGCCTTTCTAAATTGGAAGATATAAGTATGTCCATTGAAGGAGAAGAGGTAAGTATAAATTCTCTGTTTTTATCATATACTCCGTTGTTAAAAAAGTCATACAGCACCTTGTTATCATTGGAGGCGCACAGGAGTTTATTGACAGGAAGCCCCATAAGCTTTGCTATGTAAGCGGCAAGTATGTTGCCGAAGTTTCCTGTAGGCACGCAGATATTAATAAGCTCACCTTCCTTTATCTCTTTCTCTCTTACAAGCTTAAGATATGAATAAACATAATAAACTATCTGAGGTACAAGTCTTCCTATATTAATAGAATTGGCACTGGACAGTTGAATGTTATTTGCTGATAGATAATCTATAAATTCTTTATCATTAAATATTTCCTTTACTCCGCTCTGTGCCGCATCAAAGTTTCCATGCACTGATACTACATGCGTATTAGCTCCCTTTTGGGTAAGCATTTGCAGCTCCTGTATCTTGCTCACTCCGCCCTTAGGATAGAATACTATGATTTCAGTACCTTTAACATCTGCAAAACCTGCCATAGCGGCCTTTCCGGTATCACCGCTTGTAGCTGTAAGTATTACTATCTTTTTATTTATTTTGTGCTTTTTCATAGCTGTGGTAAGGAGATAAGGCAGTATGGAAAGAGCCATATCCTTAAATGCAATGGTACTTCCATGGAAAAGCTCAAGAAAGTAAGCATCCTTTGTCTTTTTAAGCTCGCATATATTCTTTGTATCAAACTTATCATCATAGGCATTATTTATGCAGTACCTAAGCTCTTCTTTGCTGTAATCATCTAAAAAAAGCTTCATAACCTCATAGGCTACATCTTGGTAAGAACTTTCTTTTAAACTGTATAGATCAAAGTCAAACTTAGGTATTCTCTCAGGCATAAATAAGCCTCCGTCTGCTGCCAGACCCTTTAGTATAGCCTCCGAAGCTCTGAGCTTTTCTTTTCCTCCCCTTGTACTGCTGTATAACATATATTCCATAAGTATTTCTTATCCCCTTTCATTCTACTTATCTTTCTTCCATAAGGAAAATATATTTTTGTGTCTCAAATCAGTATTATAAACGCTTAAAACCACTAAAATCAATGAGATAAATAATTGTATTGTTAAAGTCATGCGTATATTATGCATGCTGAATATGTTTTCCGGATCAAGCAAGTATATACCGAAGTTATTAAGCACATAGTTGTATTTGCTGATATTATAAAGATTTAGCAAAAGCAGGCTTACCGGACTTATGAAAAACATATTCTCAAAATTATACACACTAAGCAAAATCAAGACTATAAGTACCACATATACCACCTCTATGGCTATACTGCTTTTTTTGCATACCGATGAAACAAATATACCTATAGCCGCAACATATAATATACTGACTGCATAAGAGGCTATCAGTGTAATAACCTTATCAACACTTAAAGTTGTATAGATAAGACTTATAAGCTTTACAGGCAGTGTGGTTATTACAAAAAGACAAACTGTATGTATTGCATAAAAAAGCTTACCTAAAACCAGATCTTTTGCCTTTAATTTTGTTGCCATCAAAAGATACAGGCTTTGAGTCTCTCTTTCCGTACTTATCCCGAGTGCGGTAAATCCGGGAAGTATTAAAAATATAAAGGCAAAATCCATGCATAGTAGTATCATAAAAAGATTAAGAAAATCATTATAGTCTATGCGTGCATTCAAAGCCGCATCTGATATGTATCTATCTATATTGCTCAAAGCAAACATAAGTATACTTAGGTTAAAAATACCTACTGCCAAAGCTATTCTTATATTTTTATTACTAAGCTTTAAATCTCTTTTGTATATAGGGTTAGTAATCATTTTCTATAATAATCCTCTCCTTATTACTTGCAGTAATATCCATGAAAAATGTTTCAAGCTTAGCCTCTTCTCTCATAAACTCACTTACGGGTATGTCTTCTGCAACAAGTTTTTTAAGCAAAGCCGCCTCATCCCTCTTAGTTCCCGTAAATTTAATAAAGAAAATACCCTCTCTTGCACTTACATGTCTTACATTTACATCCTCTTTAAATATCTTAAATGCCTTGTCTTCATTACCCATTATTCTTATCTTTATAGGATTCGTATTATTAAACTTACTAAGTATATCGCTTAAGCTGCTTTCTATTACCATGTGCCCATGATCTATAACACCTATATCGGTACAAACTTCCGATAACTCCGAGAGCATATGTGAACTTATAAGTATGGTTCTATCCTCAGAGTTAAGCTGCCTTATAAGCTCTTTAAAACTGTAATTTGTCTTGGGATCAAGTCCGGAAGTAGGCTCATCCATAATGATAAAGTCCGGATCGTTAATAAGTGCTCTGGCAAGAGACAGTCTTTGCTGCATACCTCTTGAAAGACTGCCTACTAAGGATTGCATCTTATCATCAAGTGAGAGCATCTGCAAAAGTTTTGTATACCTTTGCCTTGCCCTCAAGCCCTCAAATCCGTAGCAGGAAGCGAAAAACTCCATGTACTCTTCTACAGTTATATTATAATGATAGGCAAAACTGTCGGGTATAAATGCAATTTTTTCTTTTATACCTGAGTATTGCTTTTTCATATCCATATTATAGATTTCTATATCTCCGCTGTCAAAACTCAGTACCCCCGAGACTATCCTCATCAGTGTTGTCTTACCTGCACCGTTTTGCCCCACCAGACCGTAGATACTGCCTCTTTCTATATTCATATCAAGAGCATCCAGTGCTTTGAGTTTATTATATGTTTTATTTAATCCTCTTACTTTAAGCACTACCTCAACCTCCCCGATACACTCAACATAGGCAAAGCCACCATAACGCTGCTGATATCTACATATCTTATAGTCATTGTATTTGACGGAGATAAGTAAGGGGCTAATTCTTCTTTGGTATAAGTAACCACATCATTACTTTTTAAATCATATCTGTTGGTGCGATAATTAAAAAATGACATTTCTCCCTTAAATATCTCGTAGATATCCGGATCAACAAGATCTGATATTTCACCGGATATTTTTTCAAAATGCAGTTCATCTATATTCATATCCGTTCCGAGTTGATACTCAAGTATTACCGGATCAAGACCGTACATGGTATTATTTCTGCTGTCATACCCACCGCCTATTATTGCAGGGCTTTTGGCAAGAATCGATTGGTATGTACTGCCGTTTAAGCTGTTACTGAATTCCACATCGAAAGAAAGCAGATTTCTGCCTGAATTTTCTATATTCTTATCCTTTACCATATAATCCATTTCATTATCGTCAATAAAGCCTATGATTCTCGCATCCGAATTATAACCCGAATGATACAGATACATATATAACATTATAAGATTGTTTTGCTCCAACCTTTCAATATACATATCCCCCGAACCCTTGTTATAATTTTTAAGTCCGGTAATCAGATTGGCAACGCTGCTGTTGTAAATTATAGGTACGGTATAGACCTTGGTACCGCTTATATCCTTCGGTACTTCCGGCTCAAGATCTCCAAGCAGTATAAGTTTGCCGAACATAATAATTGCCGCATTTTTTATAGCACAGGGGCATTTGTTGGTCACTGTTCCGAAAATCTCGTCATTATACAAAGTGATAGAGCTTTCTATACCGTACTTCTTCGTATTCTCACTTAATCTGTTAAGTCTGAAAATATTATCAAGCAAGGGACTGTTTGAATTTATATTAATAGTGTTTTCATCTTCTTTATAACTTATAGTTACATCTGAGTTTTCCGAACTTTTAACATCACCCTCATAAAAAGATACCGGCACTATGTTATAGTCTCCTACAATATTTATACCATAAGATTTGTCATCCGTACTTCTTAAGTTAATATACACTTCCTCAGATATGGCATTTCCACTTATATCGGTTATAGCCGCATAGTTATAAAACTCACCGTGAAACCTGTACTTATCATAGAGCATATATATAAACACGGAAAATAATAAGGTAAATAAAATTACGATATTTCTATAATGGATCTCCATATGCAAATGTCTTAACATAAGGTAGAGTATGGGACCTATAAAAAATATGTAGGCAAACATAATTAATATAGTAAGCAGTATTGACGGTAATTTTCCTACTAAACTAAGATCTTTTACCGGCTGTAAGGCATAGAAAAGATCGCTGCCTAAAAAGTTGGCTCCCATATTCTCAATATTCTTTGCACTTGCAGTCCAAATCTTTGACAATATCTTTGCCGCATAATCACTATGCCTGTTCGCATAATCTTCCACCTGAACAAAGTCATAGGCGGATACCACTACAAAGCCATGTACCTTGTCCGTACTGCTAAGCAAAGGTATATCTCCGTTTACAAGTATATTGCCGCTGTGAAGCTGAATATCTACACAGTCAAGGCTGACTATGTTGTTGCCGGGGTCTTCTATCTCTAGGCTATAACCCATATCAACTTCATAAGTTCTTGCTTCTTCGTACATATCATCAAGCAGCTCCGGTGCGTACCTGCTCAAAACATCATCCGCTCTTTTGCCGGTTCCAAGAAGCATTATACCGCCTTCTCTAACCCACTCCATAAGCGCTCTTGACTGTTTATCAGACAGGTTCTGCATGCGATAATTACTTATAAGTACTATATCCAGTTGTGAAAGACCTGCCATGTCTTCCGGAAAGGTTTGAGTACTTAAATTTATTACCTTTGAAATATTAACACCTTTATTTACTGACACATTATCAAAATAACTTAAACTGTCTGGAGTATCACTTAGTACTCCTATAAAGATTTTTGATATTTCAGTATTATAATCAAGGTCTATATCTTTTTTTGCTACTAAAGTATTAGCTTCATCATATACTTCCACAGAAAGTGAGGATGCATTCCTGTCCACCGGAATATAATAACTTCTTCTAAAATCCAGAGGATCATCTTTTTTAATTTTAGTTATATACTCATAACGGTAATTTTCTCCTGAAAGTGTGGCAGTCTTTATTAATACCTTACCGTTAAAATCCTTTTCTCTAACATACTCTATGTTGATCGGAACATATCTTCCGGATCTTACAGTTCCGTCATATGAAAAGCTTATATTTATCTCGGACTCTTTTTGCATAGAGTCTTCAAGCTTGGTACTGCTTGCAAATGCCAAATTTGCATATTTATATGAAAGGCATGTCATACATAACAAAAATAATATTGACAGATATAACTTCTTATACATAACCAAAATTTTCCTTATTCATATCCAAATTCACTCTTAAGCTTACTATAAAGTGTGTTCCCTCCAAATCACTTTTCACCTCTATAGTTCCGCCGTGAAGCTCCACTATGTTTTTTGCTATGGCAAGACCAAGCCCTGTCCCTCCGGTCTTGGAAGATCTTGACTGCTCCAAACGATAAAATTTCTCAAATATAAGTCCTATCTCATCCTCCGGTATGACCTTGCCGTAGTTGATTACAGATACCTTTACTATAGATGCTGTGGCAGCTATCTTAACATTGATTTCCTTGCCGTCAGCTCCGTACTTTATAGCATTTCCTATCAGGTTTTCAAAAAGCCTTGCCAAAAGATTGGGATCTGCCGTAATTATAACTGAATTTAAATTGGATTTTAAGGAATAAGCCAAATTATTATTTGAAAAACTCGGATAAAACTCATCCATAAGCTGGGTCAGAAGTTTTACCAAGTCAACCTTTGAAAGGTTTAGAGCTATTTTTCCATAATTAAGTTTGGTAAAACCGAATAAATCTTCTATAAGCTTTTGTAACTTCTTCGCCTTGGTATATGCTACCTCGGTATAATTTATTCTGGTTTCTTCTGTCAGATTCTTACTCTTTGATATAAGCTCCAAGTAGCCTATTATGGATGTGAGCGGAGTTCTAAGATCATGTGCTATGTTGGTTATAAGCTCATTCTTGGTGCGCTCAGACTCCCTCTCTCTTTCCATAAGGGCATTAAGTTCTTTTATCATATAATTTAAGTTGCTTGCCATATCTGAAAATTCGTTATCATCCTCTACCTGCACATAAGTATTTAAATTGCCTTCGGCAATTGCCCTCATGGCATCGGATAACTTTTGTATATATGAAAAAGAACGCCTTTGTAATAAATAAAATATAGCTGTAAATAAAACAATGCCGAAAAGCACAAAGAATAATACAACAACAGTCTCAAAATGGACTGCTGAAAACACTAATTCATTTTGAGACTGTTTCATATTGGAATATAATGACATACTCACTATAACATTTACAAAAAATACTTCAAAGAGCATTGTAATTACTAGACTATATATAATATTGGCAAGCACTCTTGTATGAAATTTTTTCTGTCTGTTACTTTTCAACCTTGTATCCCACTCCCCATACTGTAGTTATTATCTTATCTACTCTTTCATCATCCTTCATTTTGCCTCTAAGTCTTCTTATATGAACCATAACTGTGTTATTGGCTTCATATACCTTCTCATTCCAAACTTTTTCAAAGATTTCATCTGTTGAGAATACCTTACCTGCATTACTTGCTAAAAGATAAAGTATATCGAACTCTATAGGAGTAAGCTTGACTTCTTCATCATATATGATTACTTTATGGTTATCCTTATTGATCGTAAGTCCTTTTATGCTTATCTCATTTTTATTATTCTCCATATTATTAGGGTTGAATTGTGTATATCTTCTAAGCTGTGACTTTACTCTTGCAGTAAGCTCAAGAGGATTAAAAGGCTTAGTTACATAATCATCCGCACCTGTTCCAAGTCCAAGTATCTTATCAAGATCTGAGCTTTTAGCACTTAACATGATTATAGGAATATTTTTAGTTTCTCTTATTTTCTTACACATCTCCAAGCCGCTGATTCCGGGCATCATTATATCAAGAAGTGCCAAATGTATCTCTTCTTCCTCTAAAATCTTAAGCCCTTCTTCGGCATTCTCAGCTTTAAATACTTTATATCCGTCACTAACCAAATGTATTTCAACCAATTCGGCTATCTCTTTTTCATCATCTACCACTAATATATTAATTTGCGACATACAAAACTCCTCTCACATCTTATTATAATTTCTATACTAACACATAGTTTAAAAATTTGCCTTAATTTAGTTTAAAAATTTATATAAGTTTATATAATAATGTGCTAAGACATAGTATTTGTACTGCATTATATTTATGTCTGTTCTTTGATTTCCATACTCCCATAACACCGGTTATTGTATCACAAGTATATATTTTTTTGCTACCTTAACCCACCGTCTAAAGCCGGTGGGTTAAGGTAGCATTATTTCAACTTTCATGGTATAAGTTGTGATGAATATTTCGAATTTAATATTTAATCCCAAAATACATAAATTAAGTTCTTTGTCATAATACAATTATCAAAAAAATGTTATTGCTAACAAAGGAAATCTATACCAAGTCTATTATAACACAAAACAGCGATAATAAGCTGTCTTTAGTTGATTGTATCAGGACTATAAAAGTATCTGCAAAATACAATATAGCTACAATCTAAAACAGTATAAGTTCTTTGAAATATTGAACTTAAAAAGAACTAATCTTACTTTGTATACATGAATGTATATTAAAATTTTATCATATATAAAATATTTGTGGATCTTATGCAGTTATATGATAGGTCTATGCTACGGCTTTCTTTCAAATACATATTCGCTGTCATTGCTTAAATCCTCACGAAAATGATATCCCATACTGTTAAAATCATATAACTGTTCAGGCTTTTGTATATTTTTCTCTGCCATATATCTTACCATTTCACCACGAGCCATCTTGGCATAAGTTCCCTTGGAGACTAATTTATCACCGGATTTCTCACAAAATGTAACACTAATATACCTGTTATCTGAAGTCAGGTATTTTTCTATGCACTTTGAATACTCCTTTGAAGCCAAATTAATGATTATACCGTCATCATCTTTAAGTGCATCATAGAGTCTCTTGCCCCATAAATCATATAAATCCTTATGGTTATTTATAGAAGCCTTTGCCTGCATTTCAAGCCTATAGGAACACACGCCGTCCATAGGTCTTAAGACACCGTAAAATGCGGACAGTATACGCAAATATTTTTTGACATAGTCGATTTGGCTGTGTTCAAATACCTGTGGCGACATATGTTGGTAGGCTATGCCTTCATAGGCAAAAAGAGCCGGTGTCAGGTTCTTTCTAAGATTCATAGTTTGTATTCTTTCTATATTCTGTTTAACTATCTTATCATTACAATTCCAAAGTTTTTTAAGTTCAGCTTCAGAAAGAGTTCGTAACCATGACAAGATCTCTTCGCTTTGCTCAATAAAGACAGGCAGATCCTCGGCTAAAAAAGTGTCGTTATCTGTTTTCATTTTCTTGGTTGGAGAAAGTATTATTTTCATAAATAAAGTCCTTTGTATTAAAATAGTGGATGTATTGTTAGTTTATCGTTACTGCCTGCAATGAAAGCTTCATAGTATTGTTTCATATATACTGTGTGCCGACTTCCTCAAATTTCATCCATTTACCTAGAGTAATGCATTATTGATATTTAATTAATATCAGCAACAGTAAAGTAAATCTCAATTCACTTTATTATGAAATTGTCACAATCTATTAATAAAGCAGTAATAGGGCTAAACATCAACGATATACTACACCGGTTATAATAGACTCAACAACAATGTTCTTTATAATAATTTATTTCACGGAAAACGAATTATGTTTGTAGAAACTCTTTTTTAATATCTCAGCAGTTAATGCATATAGGAGTGAAACACCAAGTAAAGCCATGAAGGCATTAATAGGTATACTTACCAATCCCAGATATGAACTTATCGGGCTGTATATGATCGCCGGCAAAACTATAGCTACACCCACTATAGCTATCAATAATCTATTGCTTGGTTTACTGACTAAGACCGGTCTTGCCGTTCTGACTATAAGCATTACAACTATAGCAGAAATAACAGACTCTAACATCCAGCCTGTATGGAATAATTCTTCATTTGACCTAAAAATAAAGAGCAATACCGCAAAAGTTATATAGTCGAATACCGAAGAAATAATACCAAACAAAACCATGAATTTCTTTATAAACTTCATGTCCCATTTAACAGGACTCTTTAGCCAGTCTTCATCAACCGAGTCTGAGGCAATTTGCAATGAAGGGAAATCTGTCAGCAGATTTGTTAAAAGAATCTGCTTAGGTAATAAAGGTAGAAAATTCAAAAAGAGGCTTGCCCCTGCCATTGAAAACATATTGCCGAAGTTTGCGCTCGTAGCTACAAATATATATTTTAAAGTGTTGATAAAAGTCCTTCTGCCTTCGTTTATGCCGGATATCAATACCTTTAAACTATTCTGTAAAAGTACGATAGAAGCTGCATCTTTAGCTGTATCTGCTGCTGTATTTACAGATACTCCGACATCAGCCTGCTTTATGGCAGGAGAATCATTGATTCCATCACCCATGTAACCTACTATTTCACCTGCCTGTTTATAAGCCATAATTATTTTTTCCTTTTGATTAGGGCTTATCTCAGCAAAAATATCTATGTCTAAAACCTTCTTATCCAAGTGGCTTAATGAATATGAATCCAAGTCCTCTCCCAACAAAATTTTTTCAGGATCAAGTCCTATTTGCCTGCCTATATTTTTTGCTATAAGATGGTTATCTCCGGTAATCATTTTTAGAGAGACCCCCAATCTATTCATCTCGGCAACAACATCCTTTATATCATCTTTTAACGGATCTATAAATAGTAGAAGACCCACGAAAACCATATCTTCAGCCTTTTGCTTTTGAATATCCATCTCATCTTCTATCAATTTATAGGCAAGCCCTAAAACCCTATATCCTTGACTTGAATACTTGTCAAATAAATCAAGTATTCGTGACTTGACCTCTTCAATGCCACCGCCGGTCTTATCTGAGTTTTCATAGGTTTTGCACACATTGAGCACATTTGTTAAAGCTCCCTTTGTAACCATTATATTTTTGCCGGAAAAATCCCGGTCAGTTCTTACCATAACACTCAGAAGTTTGAATTTAAAAGAATATGGTATTTCAAATAGTTTTGTATATTTAGAGAAATCATTTGTATTTGCATCTAAAATAGCGTTATCAATAGGGTTTACATATCCTTCCTGAAAATATGAGTTTATAGCTGCCAACTTATATATATTATCTGATTTTTTACCATTGCAATCTAAGGCAGCATCCAGCTTTACCTTTCCTTGAGTGATAGTCCCTGTTTTATCGGAACACATCACAGTCATTGAACCGAAGTTTTCAATAGCATTTAATTTCTTTACTATAACACCTTGTTTTGCCATTCTCTCAGCACCTTGTGATAAGTTTACACTTATAATAGCCGGAAGCATTTGAGGCGTTAAACCTACTGAAAGAGCCAGGGCAAACATAAAAGATTCCAAAAATGACTTATTTAAGACAATATTAAATACAAATATGAGACCAATTAATAAAGTTGTAACATGAAGTATTAAATTGCCAAAGTTTCTTATACCTTTTTCAAAATCCGTATCAGAGTCTTTTTCATCTAAAGATGCAGTGATTTTTCCAAACTCTGAATCTTTAGCCGGATTTACTATTACTGCCTTACCTGAACCGCTTATAACATGAGTTCCCATCCAAAGTGAATTTTTCCTATTGGAGAGTGCGGTATCGACCGGTATTCTTTGTGGGTTCTTTTCAACAGGGAAAGTTTCGCCGGTTAAACTTGACTCATCCATTGAAAGAGAATTCTCTTCAATAAGCAAACAATCCGCAGGTATCATATCCCCTGTTTTCACATTTATAATATCACCCACTGTCAGCATCGCATTATCTATTTCTTCAAACTTTCCGTCCCTTAAAACAGAGGATTTTACACTTACAGAAGAAAGAAGTTTCTTTACGGCATTATTAGCCTTACTTTCATGGTTATAGCTCAAAAATGCGGAAATCATAATAATTATTAGAATAATAATACCGTCAGAATAGTCTTTTAAGAAAATTGATAAAACCGCTGCAAAAATCAATATAATAATTATAGGATTTTTAAATTGGTTTATGAACATCCCTATATTCGAAGAAGACTTTCTTTCTTCTAAAATATTTTGTCCGTATTTATCTATTCTTTCCTGTGCTTCACGACTTGATAAGCCATCTTCACCGGTGTTCAATTGTTTTAATATATCATTTAAATCATAAGACCAGAATTCTTTCATAATCTTCTTGTATGATAATAGGGTAATTATCATATACTCCTTTTCGGTTAATAAAATGACATAAATCTAAATCTTTGCTATAGTGTAATTATCAGAAAAAAATCTAACAAAGGAGATTTATGCCATTTACATTATAACACAAAGCAGTATTGATGAGGTAAAACTTAACCTATTGTGTAAAAAAGTTTTTTCAAAGTAGGTTACTGTACACGAGTGGTATATTCCTGTCTTTAACAGTTGTAGACATTGCAGTTGATTACTATAAGCCAACAGATAGGCGTAAAACTTAACTAAGATTGTCTATTTGGCTTATTAATATGCTAAAATAAGATATGTTCTTATGATATTTTAAGAATAACTTTTTGATACAATCAATTAAAGTTATCTCATCGGTGCTGTCTTGTGTTATAATGAGCATAGCGTAAATCTCCTTTGTTAAAATTTTTTAACAATTATATTAGAGCAAAGATTTGGATTTATGCCTTTTTTATTGGATGAAATATGGAATTGTCAATGTTCATTACACATTAAGTGCGTGGTAGCTTTAAGTTAACTAATAAATCGGGAGGAAATACAATGATTACAGGAGCAATTAAAAATAAGATTGATAAGATATGGCTTGATATTGCAGCAGGAGGAGTTACAAATCCACTAACGGTTATAGAACAATTAACATATTTGATGTTTATACGCTCTCTTGATGAAAAAGAAATTGAGACGGAAGAGTTTGAAAATTTGATGGGAAAAGAGATGGATAAAATATTCCCACAAACTCCAAACGGTCAGTCAATGCGTTGGAGTAAGTTTAAAGACAGAGATCCTGTAGAAATTTTTAATATAATATCCCAAAGAGTATTTCCGGCAATAAAGAAGATGAAAAATTCTCATTTGCCTGATTTCAATGAACAAGGTGAGCTTATTGAAATTGAAGGAGAAGAAACTTGGGACGATGGCAAAACCGCTTTTTCAAAGTATATGGAAGATGCCATGTTTTTGATACCTACTCCATTGGTATTGCAAAAAATAATTACAGGTCTTGAGGATTTGTATCAGCATGATATAGCTGACAGGGATATGCAAGGAGATGTGTATGAATATATGCTTGGGAAACTTTCATCTGCCGGTTTGGCAGGAATGTTTCGTACGCCCAGACATATTATCAGAATGATGGTCGAAATTATTAAACCGACACCTGATGACAGTATATGCGATCCTGCCTGCGGTACAGCCGGATTTTTGGTAGGTGCTGCCGAGTATATAAGGAAAGAATATGAAGACAGTATGAGTAGTGAGCAGTGGGAACATTTTGCAAGTACTATGTTTACAGGGTTTGATACAGATAAGACTATGTTGCGTATATCTACCATGAACCTGATGTTGCACTCGATTGATAAACCGGAAGTTGATTATATGGATAGTGCATCAAAGCAAAACAATATCAGTTCAAAGTATAGCGTATGCCTTGCAAATCCGCCATTTAAGGGAACTATAGATGCTGAGAGTATCAACGATAACTTAAAAGCCGTTACCAATACGAAAAAGACAGAGCTTTTATTCCTCGCTCTTTTTCTTAGGATGCTTCAAAAAGGCGGACGCTGTGCCTGCATAGTTCCTGACGGTGTGCTTTTTGGCAGCAGTAAGGCACATAAGTCAATAAGAAAAGAATTAGTTGAAACTCACTGGTTAAGAGCGGTTATTTCTATGCCTTCAGGGGTATTTAAGCCTTATGCAGGTGTATCTACTGCGGTTTTGGTATTTACCAAGACTGACGCAGGCGGTACTGATAAGGTGTGGTTTTATGATATGAAGGCTGATGGTTTCAGTCTTGATGATAAAAGGTCGGAAGTTTCGGAGAATGACATACCGGATATTATAAAAAGATTTAATAATATGGACGGCGAGGAAGGCAGGGAAAGAACAGAGCAAAGTTTCTTAGTTCCAAAGCAGGAAATAGTTGATAATGAGTATGATTTGTCAATTAATAAGTATAAAAAGACGGAATATGTGCCGGTTGAGTATCCGCCTACTGCTGAGATTTTGGAGAAGCTTTTTGCACTTGAGGAAGAGATTAAGGGAAATATGGATGAGCTTAAGAAGATGCTTGAGGAAAATTAAAAGAGTTGGAGAAAATTTGATATGCAAATTAAGCTAGGAGATTTTTTAAGGGAAATTTGTATTAAAACAGTAGTTAATAATGAATATCCGGTACTTACATCATCGAAGAATGGAATTTATTTGCAAAGTGAGTATTTTAATAAGCAAGTAGCAAGTAAAGACAACACCGGATATAAAATCATCAAAAAAGGGCAATTTACATATAGAGCTATGAGTGATACAGGAGAATTTTATCCTAATATGCTTAAGTGCGTAGATGTAGGAATTGTAAGTCCTGCATATCCGGTGTTTGAAATTACTAACAGGGATATTATTTATCCCCAGTATTTACAATATTTTTTTAGATCAAACACCTTTAGATATAATATATCAGGATTAGAACAGGGAAGCACTAGGACAAGTATAAAATTTAATAAAATGAAAAATATAAAAATTAAGTTACCACCATTATTAGAGCAAAAAAAAGTTATTATGATTTTAGACAGAGTTGGTAGTTTAATTTCTAAAAGACAGGAGCAGTTAAAGTATTTTGACGAACTTACAAAATCCCTATTTTGCGGGGTGATAAGTAAATACAAATACCTTCCAAATGCTATGTTAGTAAATTAAAAAAGACATATCTAAAGGAACAATGTTGGGGTTTGGGACTTTGAAAGGAAATTGGGAAATTATGGCAAAGTACAAATATTTGTTGTGGGATATTGATGGTACGATTCTTAACTTTGAATTAGCAGAAAGAGCAGCTATTAGGAGTTTATTTGACAGATTTAAGCTGGGAGAATGTTCTGATGAAATGCTTATGTATTACTCTCAAATAAATAAAAGGTATTGGCAATTAATGGAATCCGGAAAAATAAAAAAGGATAAAATGCTTGTAGAAAGATTTATAGAATTTTTTTCGTATAAAGGTATAAATGCCGATATTGCAGCAGAATTTAATAAAGAATATCAAATTGCATTATGTGATACGATAGTGTTTAATGATGATGCCATAGATATAATTAAACATCAGAAAAAGACTTGTAAAATCATTATAGTAACCAATGGTACAGAAGTTGTGCAAGAAAAGAAATTGGAGCGTTCAGGACTTAATGATATTGTAGATAATGTATTTATTTCTGAGCTTGTAGGTTTTGAAAAGCCTAATATTAAATTTTTTGAGAAAGTGATTTTGGAAGTAGGTATAAAGGACTTAAAAGAAGCTCTAATTATAGGTGATTCACTGACAAGTGATATACAAGGTGGTCATAATATAGGAATTGATACCTGTTGGTATAATCCGAAGAATGAAGAAAATACCACTTTATTAAACCCTACATATACCATTAGGAATTTACATGAATTGGAAAATATAATATAAATGTGTGTAAAGTTACAAAATGGTTTATAGTAAAAGATATTCAGTTTTGTAAATGAAAGGAAGCAAGATATGAATGTAAATAACACTGAAGAGAAAAAAAGAATAGAGAGTCTGGACATATTCAGAGGTGTTTTGATTTTCTTTGTGGTATTTGGGCATTTTCTTTTGCCGATGAAGGACAGAGAATATCTGCTTTCTACAAGTTTATTTTTATTGATTTACAGTTTTCATATGCCGGCTTTTATTTTTTTATCCGGATATTTTTACTATGGATCTTGGGAAAGGAAGGGAACAGGATTCAAATCTCTTTTTTCTTTGCTTATATTGTTTTTTTTAATGAAAATAATTCTTCATATAAGCGATATGTTATTTTATGATAGTAAAAATATAATACCGGACTTTTTACATGAGTCATCAACTCCTTGGTATATATCAACTCTAATATTTTTTAGACTATCATTATTTCCATTAGAGCTGATTATGAAAAGAAAGAAAAAAGATGTAGAGTTTAGGGCTGAACTTAATAATTCAGAAACTAAACAAAGGGGTAAGTATATAAGGTTAAAGGAATTATTGAAAGACAATATAACTATCTACACTTTAGCATTATTGGTTTTAACACTTTGTATTTCAATGTTAAATGCTGAATGGCAAAAAAATATAAAAGATTTTCTTTCATTGGATAGGGTAATATCATTTGCACCGTTTTTTTATATAGGATTTTTGTATAAAAAGTATTCATCTACTAAAAAAACATCAATATTTGAAAAGTGCAACTATTTACTTTTTGGTTTAGGAGCTATGGCTGTTATTACTTTTATTATTTTCTTTTCTTACCTTAGACCTTATAGTCGAATTTTCTACGGACCATGGGGGTACCGCATAGCCAGAGAGGATATTTTACCTGTTTTTAAGGGTATATTAAATCCCCTGCGTATAGTATATATCCCATATGCTTTGAGTATTGCTTATTTTGTTTTTATTATATTTTGTAAAAAAGAAAATTTTTTAACTTCTCTTTTAAGCAGATTTGGAGTATATAGTTTGCCGATATTTGTGTTTCATAGACCGCTCAGAGATGCTTTTGATTACTTGGTATTAAAAAATCTGAATATAGAAAAATTCGGAGAGATAAGTATATTGGCAGTGCTATTAATAATATCACTTATAGTGTGCATATTACTTGGTACTGATAAGGCAAACAGAGTGTGTAGATTTAAATAGTGTAAGGTGTTATACCGAGGTAAAATTTAACCTTCCAAGGCTGGTAATCTACAGTAGGATATTGAAGGAGCGTAAAATCAAAAGATTTAAGGTTCTTCTTATTTTGTTGAACTTATTTTGGGCAGTAAGCGGCTCTAAAAGGGTAAGAAATATGTAGGAATAGATTTATTGTAACTCATCTATTGCTTTTGATGAATAGATAAGAGAATAGAATTTATTCATATACTAAAATCCTGTTTAAGTTCAGCATCAACTTCATCAATTGTATAAGTTTTATCAGATGTTAAAGCATGTAGACCTTTCATTATTTCATTATCAATTTCATCTTTATTCATAGCACCTATAGATGTTGGTTTTATAGGGGGAAGTTGTAATTTTAACGGTAGGCTTCTTGTTAAAACTATCTGACTGTAAAGCATTTGAATTGCGCTGGATGGAGAGATGCCAAGTTGAGTAAGAATGTTTTCTGCATCCTTTTTAAGTTCTGTATCAATATGTGTATAAATTACAGATGTATTTGCCATATAAATATTACTCCTTTTTAGTTTATTATATAAAAACAAACATAAATGCAAGCAATTGCAAGTGAATTTAAGAAGCTTTATAAAAATAAGTAATTAGCAGGTGGTAGAGAATGAAAGTAAAATTAGGAAAGTTAGTAAATGTAAAGACAGGTAAGTTAGATGCTAATGCATCATCAATAAATGGAGCATACCCATTTTTTACATGCTCAAAAGAACCATTAAAAATTTCGACATATTCTTATGACTGTGAATGTGTGTTAGTTGCAGGCAATGGAGATTTGAATGTGAAATATTATAATGGAAAATTTGATGCATATCAAAGGACATATATAATTGAAGACAATGGTTGCAAAAAAATATATATACCATATTTATACTATTTTATGGATAAATATGTTGAAAAATTAAGAACACAATCTATTGGAGGAGTTATAAAATATATAAAACTATCTAATATAACAGAGGTGGAGATTGTTTTACCCAATGTTGATATACAAAAGAAAATTGTTGATAAACTTGACAAAGTAAATGCTGTAATAAATAAAAAAAATATGCAGTTGGAAAAATTAGATTTGCTAGTCCGCTCCCTATTTATAGAGATGTTTGGTGATCTGGTTAAAGGAAAATATGAAATAAAAAAATTGAAAGATATATCAAAAAAAATTTCTGATGGAATTCATTCAAAACCTGAATACACAAAAACAGGTAGACCATTTTTATCAGTTGTTAACATAAATAAGGGGAAGGTGAATTTTGAAGATTGTAAATATGTTTCTGAAGAGTCATTTCAAAAAATGATTAAATCAACACATCCTGAAAAAGGAGATATATTATATACAAAAGTTGGTGCTACTTATGGAATAGCTGCATATATAGACACAAATGTAGAATTTTGTTTATATGTTAGTGTTTGTTTGATAAAGCCCAAACATTATTTAATAAATGCAAAGTTTTTATCAATTCAAATGAATATGCCATTTATAAAATATCAGGCAGATAACAGAATAAAGGGGATAGGAGTGCCTGATTTACATCTCAATCAAATAAGAGAGTTTGATATAATAGTTCCACCCCTTGACCTACAAAACCGTTTTGCTGAATATGTCTCATCAATCGACAAATCGAAATTGGCAGTAAAAAAGAGCTTGGAAGAGTTGGAGATTTTGAAAAAGTCTTTAATGCAGAAATATTTTGCTTAAGTATACTTAATCAGATTTTTTCTTAAATATCTAATATTAAGAATAGGTAGTATTAAATAAGCAGTATTAAGATGATTGTTTACCTGACCAACTTTAATCTTAGGTAAGAATAAATGTTTGGGAATATATTTATAAACATACTTCTGTAAGAAACATCTGCAACGCCGATACTTCATTTCTGCAAACATAGTGCAGCAGAAATGTTAGTACCGTTGCGTGAAGACTTAAGCGAAAGCAGTTTCCAAAAGAAGTTGTTTATATAATTTAAAAAGCAAATAATCTTATTAACTAAAGATATACTATTTTTCAGAAGGAGTATATTTATAAAGTAATATTAGAAAATGATAACAAGAATCCAAAGGAGCAGTGCTTATGGAGAATAAATTAGAAAAAGTCGAACAAAATAGTTTTATAGGTAATTTTGTCAAAACTGATAACATTTTAAAAGATATGTGTGAGATTATTGAATCTTCACAAAAGACTGCATATCAAGCAGTTAATACAACCCTGATACATAGAAACTGGCTTCTTGGTTATAGAATTGCAAGTGAAGAACTGGAAGGTGAGGATAGGGCAAAATATGGAGCTGAGATTTTCCAGACAGTGTCTGGAAAATCTGTACTACTATTATCTTGGTCGCATTATACTACGCTATTACAAGTTAAAGATGAGAAAGCTCGTAAATGGTATGAAAAAGAAGCTATAGAACAAACTTGGAGTGTCCGTACCTTACAGCGAAACATTTCATCTCAGTATTATTACCGTATACTTAAAACACAGAAAAAAGAACTTGTAGAAAGTGAAATGAAAGAAGTGACAGCATCATATAAAACTGATAAGATTGTAAGCTTTCTTATTCTTTTCGTATTGCTTACATCATTTATAATTTTGCAATATAAAGTTGAAAAACCGGATATTCTCAATATATTATGTGGTATTTATAACATCTAAATATTTTTAATGCAAAAACCTTACATAAAAAATATCCGGATATTATAATGGTAAAAGCAAGAGATATTTTGGAGGTATAAGCTATGATTATAGAGATAAGTGCAAAGAATTGCTATGCTTTTGAAGATACCATTATTTTTTCTATGAAAGCGGATATGCGAAATAAGAAGTTTGGAGCTAATGTACATAAGGAAAATAATTTTAATATACTGAAAACAGCAGGAATTTATGGACCTAATAATTCAGGAAAGACTTGTCTGATAAAATGTATCAGAGCGATAAAGGAAGTATTGTTAAATAGAAAAAGTGATTTGATGCCAAATATATTTACAAATAATAATGTATGCGAGCTGGGCGTAATATTCATAGCATCAGGTAGAAAGTTTTCATATAAATTTAAATATGATGCAGTAAAAGAAGAATACATATATGAATCCTTTTCAGAAGTTTTTAAGGATAAATATGGCAATGAAAAAGAGGAAAATTGGTTAGAGAAAGATACTGTAAAAGAAATATTTACATCTGTCGATAAAGACTTACAAGCTATGATTCCTATGATATCAAATAATAATCTGTTATATTATTTGATTGATACAAATAAGTTTCAAAAGCTAAGTGAGATTAAGAATATTCTAATAGGTTTTGCAGATAAAATAGATGTTATTAATATGAATAACATTCCTATGGAACATACTATTGAACTTATGAAAAATAAAAATAAATTGCAGCAAAAAATAGTTGAGTTTATAAAAAATGCAGATTTATATATGGATAACTTTGAATATGTGGCTATGGATAAAATCAAATTGGAATCTGTAGAGTATGATAAAAAACCGGAGGAAAAAGTACTCGAGGTTTTAGATGATATTATGGATCAGATTAGATTAGTATCCACTTATAAGGGAGTTTCTGTACCAAGTGTTTTATTTGATTCTACAGGAACCAAAAAGATTGCCGCAATTGCAGGTTATGTTATAGAGGCACTTGAGCAAGGAAGAATTCTTGTAGTAGATGAACTGGACAGCAGTATACATTTCAAGCTTACCAGAGCTATTGTGACAATGTTTAATAATGAACTGAATGAAAATGCACAGATGATATTTACTGTACATGATATTAATCTGATGGATTGTAAGAGGTTGTTTAGAAAGGAACAGATTTGGTTCGTACATAAGGATGAAGCCGGAGTATATGTGTATTCACTTGCAGACTTTACAGCTTTGCAGGGAGTTAGGGATACCTCAGATATTATTGAAAAATACAGAAAAGGTACTCTTGGAGCATTGCCTGATCCGGAGTTAATTAATTCGTTGCTTAGAATTAAAGTTAGTGCAAATAGGAATCAGAATTAGAATAGGTAAAACTGTAGACTTTTTTAAATATTTAAAAAACGGTATTATTGATATAGTAAAAATTGTATCATGTCAACATACAATAAAAAGGAAGGTGTATTGATATGAAAAATAAGCTTATATCAGAGATTTCAAGACAGATGTTACCGTATTTGGATAATGCACAAATGCAGCAGTTACAGTATGTTTTACAAAATTGTCTGTGGAATGTGACTGTAAGTGATATACCTTTGGAACAGGAACAAGAGAGTAATGAAGAATTACTTTTATCATTCATATCTGCAAAAAGAGTAGAAGGTTGTAGCAAGAAGACGCTGAAATACTACGAGTCATCAATAGGTAAATTATTTTCCATTGTAGGTATGCATGTAACTAAGATGCAAACCGATGACTTGAGAAATTATTTATCAGATTATCAAAAGTTGAATAATTGCAGCAAGTCCAATATAGACAATATTAGAAGAATTTTATCGAGTTTCTTTTCATGGCTTGAAGATGAAAACTATATATTGAAAAGTCCCGTCAGAAGAATTCATAAAATTAAAACCAATAAAACGGTAAAGGAAACTTATACGGATGAGGCTCTTGAAACTATGAGGGATAAATGTGGCAATATAAGGGATTTGGCAATGATTGACTTGCTGTCCTCAACAGGCATGAGAGTCGGAGAATTAGTTCACTTAAATAGAGAAGATATTGATTTTGAAAACAGGGAATGTATAGTATTCGGTAAAGGTAGTAAGGAGCGACCGGTGTACTTTGATGCAAGGACTAAGATACATTTGTATAACTATCTGGAAAGTAGAACTGATAACAATCCGGCTCTTTTTGTATCTCTTTTAAAGCCTTATAACAGACTTGAAATAAGCGGAGTGGAAATAAGGCTTAGACAACTTGGGCGGAAACTCGGAATTACTAAGGTGCATCCTCATAAGTTCAGAAGGACTTTGGCAACAAAAGCCATTGATAAAGGAATGCCGATAGAGCAGGTGCAACAACTGCTTGGTCATGTGAAAATTGATACAACTATGCAATATGCTATGGTGAGTCAAAACAATGTAAAGATATCGCATAGGAGGTACATAGGGTAGGCTGCCACTCCCTATTTATAGAGATGTTTGGGGATCCGATATCAAATCCAAAAGAATGGAAAAAGAAAAAGTGTAAAAACATACTAACTAAGATTGGCTCAGGAGCAACTCCACAAGGTGGGAGTGAAAGTTATAAAGAAGAGGGAATATCTTTAATACGCAGCATGAATGTTCATAATGGAAGATTTGAATCTAAAGACTTGGCATATATTGATGAAAAACAAGCACAAAAACTTGATAATGTAAATATAAAAGAAAATGATGTATTAATTAATATAACAGGTGCATCAGTAGCTAGGTGTTGTATTGTTCCTTCTGATGTAATTCCTGCTAGAGTTAATCAACATGTATCAGTACTACGATGTAGTGATATGGTTAATTCTATTTTTTTGTGTTATCAAATCATAAATGATAGTTACCAAAACTTGTTGAAAAAAATAGGAACAAGTGGAGGAGCAACTAGGGAAGCCATTACTAAAAAACAAATTGAAGATTTAGAGGTGATTTTGCCACCAATAGAATTACAAAACAAATTTGCTAATTTTGTCAGAGGAACAGACAAATCGAAATTTGCCTCTTTTTCACACCTTTCTGCCTAGTATTTTTATATAATCTCTTGAGACAATTGATAAATAATGTATAATGATAATAAGTACTTTTTATTAAAGAATATTTTAAGATTTACTTATTTATTAAATTAAGCATATATAGGAGTAAACATTATGTCGAATTTCGGTTTTCTGAAAGATAAAAAAGAATATGCCTTATTTGCGGCGGCTGCGATAGAAGCTGAAAAGGTTTTTGCTACCGCACCTGCGATGTGTGCAGTGGGAAGCAGAAAAGCCTTGGAACTGGGTGTCAAATGGGTATACTCTGCAGACTTTTCCATACGAATGCCATATAAAGACAATCTTCAATCACTTATACATGAGCCGAGTTTCAGATTTGCTCTTGATTCTAACACTTGGGCGAAACTGCCTACACTTATAAAAGTGGGAAATAATGCCGTACATTCGGAAAAATTTATAAGTGCGGGAGAAGCCTTACTGACACTGGAAATACTTTTTGAATTTATACAGTGGATAGATTATTGTTACGGCTCTGCTTATGAAGAGAGACATTTTGATGAAAAACTTATTCCTAAGGAAAAAGTTATTATAGATACGAAAAAGATAAAAGAGCAGGAAAGTTTACTTGGTGAAAAAGATGCCGAAATAGAAAAACTTCGTAAACAAATAGAAGAACTGTCTGCTACCTATACGAAAACTAAGGAACAAAACAAGGTTGAGAGAACATTTGAACCTGAGGATATTACAGAATTTACTACAAGAAAGCGATATATAGACATAGACTTAAAAGACCTTGGTTGGACTATAGAAGGTACTGAAACTGATGTGTGGCAGGAATATCCTGTAGAAGATATGGCAGGGATAGTAGGGCAAAAAGGCTATGCGGACTATGTGCTTTTTGGAAAAGATGGTCTTCCTCTAGCCCTTATTGAAGCCAAGAGAAGCAGTAAAGACCCCAATGTGGGAAGAAAGCAGGCTGTACTTTATGCGGACTGTCTTGAAAAGAAGTTTGGCAGAAGACCTATAATGTTTACAAGTAACGGATTTGAAACTTATTTTTGGGATGATAAAACCGGTCCTCAAAGAAGAGTAAGCGGATTTTTCAGTAAGGGTGATTTACAAAAGCTTGTTAATAGGCGTGAAGAAAGAAAAAAATTAGATAAAATCGTTATCAATGATAAGATTACAGACAGATACTATCAAAAGGAAGCTATCAGGGCAGTTTGCGACCATATTGAACAGGGATTTAGAAGCAGTCTGCTTGTAATGGCTACCGGTACAGGAAAGACCAGAACGGCATCCAGCCTTGCAGATGTGTTAAGTCGTGGGGGTTATGTTACCAATATTTTATTCCTTGCAGACAGAACTGCACTGGTTAAGCAGGCAAAGGATGATTTTAAAAATTATCTTCCTCATATGTCTTTGTGTAATCTTTGTTCAAATAAAGACGAGCGTAATGCAAGAATAGTATTTTCTACATATCCTACCATGTTAAATGCCATAGATAATTGTAAGACGAAGGAGGGGGTAAGTTTATTTACACCTGCACATTTTGATTTGATTATTATAGATGAGAGTCATAGGAGTATATTTAATAAGTACAGGGCGATATTTGAATATTTTGATGCTTTGACAGTGGGACTTACCGCTACCCCAAAGACCGATGTAGACAGAAATACCTATGACTTTTTTGAGATGGAGCATGGAGTGCCTACCTATGCCTATGATTATGAGACGGCAGTTGAAAAGGACAATGTACTTGTACCCTATTACACCTATGAGGTTAAGACTAAATTTATGGAAGAGGGTATAACTTATGCACAGTTATCTCAAGAAGACAAAGAAAGGTTCGAGGATGATTTTGCGGAAGATGATTATGTTCCGGATTTTATACCTTCTGAGAAACTTAATAAGTTTGTGTTTAATGCGGATACTGTTGATGAAGTTTTACAAGACTTGATGGAAAGAGGTATTAAGGTTGCAGGTGGGGATAAACTTGGCAAGACTATTATATTTGCCCAAAATAAAAAACATGCCGAGTTTATAGTAGAACGTTTTAATAAGCTCTATCCCTATTATAACGGAGGTTTTGCCCAAAGGGTCATATGTGATGATTCACATGCTCAAACTATTATAGATGATTTCAAAAATCCCGATAAAGATCCAAGGATTGCGGTATCGGTTGACATGATGGACACCGGTATTGATGTACCGGAATGTGTGAATTTGGTATTTTTTAAGAAGGTAAGGTCTAAGACCAAGTTTTGGCAAATGATAGGAAGAGGTACAAGACTTGCTCCAAATATCCTGTTTACCGATAAGATTGATGGTGAGTATAGCGGAAAACGCAGGTTTTTGATATTTGACTATTGCGGTAATTTTGAATATTTTAAAGTACACGCAAACGGATACGAGGGTAAAGAAACAAAGTCCCTTTCTGAAAATATATTTAATAAAAAAATAGAGCTTATAACAGCCATGCAAAAAAGCACCTATGTTGAGGATAAGTATCAGGAGTGGAGAGTTGCTCTTATAGAGGAGTGTTGTAGAAGTATAGCACAACTTGATAAAAATTTGGTATCCGTTAAATTAAGGCTTAAATATGTGGAAAAGTATAACAAGACAAATGCATTTACCTGTATAAGTGATGGAGATAAATTGGAACTTAGTACACATATAGCGCCTCTTATAGTATTAAAGGATGGTGATGAGTATGCAAAGCGTTTTGACAATTTTATGTATGGTTTGATACTTGCGGATATAAATTCAAAGACGGAGTTCGGCAGTATTAAAAATGTACTTTGTGAAACTGCGCTTGCACTTGAAGGGCGTATCAGCATACCTCAAGTTAGGGATAAACTTGAAGAGATTAAAAAAATCAATACGGATAAGTATTGGGAGGAAAAAGATATTCTTAGCTTTGAGCATAGTCGAAGAAGTCTTAGGGATTTGATAAAGTTTGTTGTTGATAACGATGCAAAAAGCAGCATTATTACCAATCTCAAGGATGTGGTTATTGAAGAAAAAGAAGGTGCAACACTTGGAGCTGCCTATAATTTTGAAGATTACAGGAAAAAGGTCAATCGTTATGTGGAAGATAATAAAGATGCCCTGCCCATATACAAGCTTACACACAATATAGCACTTTCAAAGGGAGACTATGAGGAGCTTGAAAGGGTACTTACCAAGGTGCTGGGCAGCAGTGAGGACTATAAAAGAGAGTATAAGGATACGCCTTTCGGCTTGCTTGTAAGGAAGATAGCAAAGCTTGAGCATGAAGCGGCTATGGAAGCTTTTTCCGAGTTTATTAATAATGAGTCCTTAAATCAGAGGCAGATAGCCTTTGTCAATAAGGTTATAAACCATATCGAACAAAACGGTTATATGGAGGATGTTACGGACTTACAAAAGCCTCCTTTTGATAAACCTGTAAGTGTTACCAAGCTTTTTGATGCAAAGACGGTAAGAACTCTTATGGCAAAAATTGAAAATATAAGGGAAAATGCTGTAAAAACCGTAGGATAACTTGCAATTTTAGGTAAATATGTATATAATAAGCCTGTGTGAATATTTTTGTATACTAATAATACTTTTTAATCCTGACAGTTAAGCTGTGAGGGAAAAGAAAAATTATAGTAATAGAATTAATAGGAGGAATAAGGATGAAGAAAAGGCTATTAACACTTATGTCAGTATTTGCCGTATCAGCTTTAGTGGCGGCATGTTCAGGCGGTAACACAACTTCCGGTGAAAGCGGAAGTGATTCACAGGCGGCAAGTTCAGAGGTTCAAGGCAGCGAGGGTGGCGAACAGCCACAGGCTCAAACAAGTGATACATTTACCTACATAATAGACGGAGACTTGGGTAATACACTTAATCCGCTTACCGCAGATGACAGATACAGTCTGATGACCTGCCATGCGGCATATGCGCCGGCTTATCATATATACGGAGACGGAACTATTGATTATATTTTGGCTGAAAGTATGGAACCCTCAGAAGACGGTCTCAGCTATACCATGAAGCTTAAAGAGGGGCTTAAATGGAGTGATGGAGAAGCTCTGACAGCGGACGATATAGTATTTACCTATGATAAGATAAACGCAACAACTCAGAATCTTTTTGTTGATGATAAGCCTATAGAGCTTGAAAAAGTAGATGATACAACAGTACTTTTTAAACTTCCTTCAGTAAGTGCGAGTGCTATGGAAATGCTTTCTGATGAGGTTAGTATAATACCCAAGCATATATTTGAAGGTAAGTCTTCTACAGAGATAAATCTGCTTGAAGAAAAGGTAGTCAGTGCAGGTCCTTATGTACTTGAAGAGTATAAGACCGGAGAGTATCTTAAGTTCAAGGCAAATCCCGACTATGTAAAGGGTAAACCCTATATAGAAAATCTTATTTACAGAATTATAGAAAAGTCCGATACCGCAACCTTATCTATGCAGGGTGGAGAGGCGGATGCCTATGTAGCATCACCTGATATGCTTGATCCTTATAAGGATAATGAAGCTTTTACAATTCATAACTACAGTGAGGGAAGGGTGCCCTATATAAGACTTAATGTTGCCTGTGATTCTATGAAGGATAAGAAGTATCGTGAGGGTATCTTACAGGCGCTTAACAGAGATGAGATAATGCTTGCGGCATATACTGACAAGAGTTTCTATGAACTCGGTTATTCCTTCCTTCCATATGACAACAAGTATTACACAGATGATGTTGAAAAGTGGGATCAGAATGTAGATAAGGCTAAGGAGCTTGTTGCAGGCGGAGCTACCAAGTTAAAGCTTTGCTATATAAGTAATTCTCCGGTGCTTGAAAAGATGGCTCTTGCAATACAGTCAGAGCTTAAGGCTGTAGGTATAGAAGTGGAACTTGCAGGAACCAATGATGCAGGTTATATTAAGGCTACCAATGACCTTGAAAGCACAGAGTATGATATGTTTATAGGCGGTTATGTTATGGGAAGTGACCCTGACACCTTCGCTATGCTTTTCTCATCTAAAAAGGATAACAGAATGAATTATCACAGTGAAGAGATTGACAATCTTTTTGCAGAGGGCAATGCTACTTTAGATGATACAAAGCGTCAGGAAATATATAAAAAGGTACAAAGACTCGTATCTGAAGAAGCTATATATTATCCGCTCGGTACTAATTTAAGAACTTTGATCACAAAGTCCAATGTAGATCCTGAAGAGGCTATGCTTGTTCCTATATATACATTCGGAGATTTGGCAAAGCTTAAATTCAAGTAAGGTAGAAGATGTTAAAGTATATAATTAAGCGTATTGCTCAGGCAGTACCATTACTGTTTTTAATCACACTTATATGTTTTTCATTAATACACATAGCTCCTTATGATGTGGTTGATTCAATGACCAACAGCAAGATGACTAATCAGGAGAGGGAAGCAATAAGGGAAGAGTACGGGTTAAATGATCCTATGCACATACAGTATATAAGGTGGTTAAAAAATATTTGCAGGGGAGAGTTCGGTAACTCTCTCCTGTCTCATACAAGTATAAAATATGATTTAAAAATCCGTATTCCGGCAACGGCAAAACTTGTTCTGCCCTCTTATCTTACCGCCTATATTCTGGCAATAATTCTAGGACTTATTGCGGCTAATAATAGAAATAAATGGCAAGACAAACTAATAGACGGATTTTGTTCAATAGGTCTTGCTGTTCCTACTTTTTGGATTGGAATGATAATGATATATTTTTTAGGCTACAAGTTTAAGATTTTTCCGCTTTTAGGTATGCATACCATAGGAAAAGAAGATTCTTTGACTGATTATTTGAGGCACTTTTTTATGCCCTACATAGTTTTGATTATAGCATTTTTACCCGACCTTACAAGGTATGTAAGGGCATCTGCCATAAGTCAGCTAAAAGAAGATTATGTGTTGGTACAAAAGGCTTTCGGTGCAGGAAAGAGCGAGATACTTTTTAAGCATGTTGCCAAAAATGTATTGCTGCCCTTGGTTACCAAGCTTGGTATGGCGCTGCCGCTACTGGTAACCGGTGCGGTAATTACGGAGACCGTATTTTCCTGGCCCGGAATAGGGCTTTATTTTGTTAAGGCAGTGGAAGCCATGGATTATCCTATAGTTATGGCTGTGCTTGTGCTGTCGGGAAGTCTTGTAATAATAGGCAATCTTTTATCGGATATATTGTATTGCATAGTTGATCCGAGGATAAAGCTTGGTAAAAACTGATTATAAAGTGCAAAAGAGGATTTTTAATGAAGTTAAAACAAAGAAACAGAAGACTTGACAATCTGGTTTTTGAATTAAAAAGCAATAAACAGGCACTGTTTTCATTAGTGTATGTACTTATAATTGTACTTATAAGTATATTTGTTATATTTATAAATATAGACCCCAATGCCATAGATGTTACCGGCACTCTTAAGCCTCCTTCCGCCATGCACTGGTTCGGAACAGACGATATAGGCAGGGACTACTTTATAAGGGTTTTGTATGGTGGAAGAGTTTCCCTTGCAGTAGGGGTTTTGGCTATGTTTACCTCTATTTTTATAGGCATACTTATCGGAATGATATCAGGCTACTTTGGCGGCATAGTTGACTCTATACTTATGAGGGCTGTAGATGTGCTTTCAGCAATTCCCTGGATCATAATGGTTATGGTAGTGGGAATGGTGTTCGGACGAGGCTTTATATCGCTGATACTTGTCATAGGACTGCTTAGCTGGATGGAAATAGCAAGGCTTGTACGCTCCGAGGTTCTTTCGATAAAAGAGAGGGATTATGTAAAGTATGCTGCATTTATAGGGATAAGCCCGTGGAAGGTCATGTATTCACATATATTGCCTGCGGTACTTCCGACTATGATTACTGCATCGACAGCAGCCATAGCCTCTTCCATAATGGTAGAAAGTGCTTTAAGTTTCCTTGGCAGAGGTATAGCCGCACCTATGTCAAGTTGGGGGAGTCTGCTTCAAAATGCTCAGAAATTTTTACAAAAAGCTCCTTATATGGCTGTTATACCGGGTATACTTATAATACTGACGGTGTTTTCATTTAATAAACTTGGTGAGGTACTTCGTGTGTTTGCCGAACCTGCCGTAATGTCAGGAGAAAAAGATGTCTGATAAAGTGTTAAAAGTAAAAAACTTAGCAGTAGTATTTAAGAGCAGAGAAAGAAAGGTTCATGCGGTACGAGGAGTAGATATAGAGGTAAATGAAGGCGAGATCGTAGGTATAGTAGGTGAGTCGGGAAGCGGAAAGTCAGTTGCTATGAAGGCTGTTATCGGCATACTTCCGGATAATGCTTTATTAAGTGCGGATGTTCTTAGTCTGGGAGATAAAAACTTAAATAACTTAAGCGAAAGGGAGTATCAAAAAATCAGGGGTAAGGATATTACCATGATTTTTCAAGATCCCATGACTGCTCTCAATCCGGTTATAAGAGTCGGTAAGCAGCTTGAAGAGGTTATAGTAAGAAACAGTGCCCTTTCAAAAAAAGAAGCTAAGGAAAAAGCACTTGAGATGCTTGAGAGGGTGGGTATTCCCTTTCCTAAAGAAAGTTCAAAAAGGTATCCGCATGAATTTTCAGGGGGTATGAGGCAAAGAGTGCTTATAGCCATGGCACTTTCCTGTAACCCTAAGCTGCTTATTGCAGATGAGCCTACAACTGCCTTGGATGTTACCATACAGGCACAGATACTCGATTTGATAAAAACCATGTCAAAGGATGTCGGTACTTCTGTAATACTTATTACTCATGATCTGGGAGTTGTGGCTGAAACCTGTGACAGGGTTGTAATAATGTACGACGGTTTAGTTATGGAAACGGGAAGTATAGAAGAAATATTCTATAAGCCAAAACACCCCTATACTATGGCTCTTTTACAGGCTATACCGAGTATAGATATGGATGAGGGTGAAAGGCTTAAGTCCATAGAGGGCTTTCCGCCATCACTTATAGATCCGCCAAAGGGTTGTCCGTTTGCAGAGCGCTGCGAGTTTAGAATGGATATATGTGGCAGTAAAAGACCGCCCTTAAAAGCTTTTAGTAAAACACATACTTCCATGTGTTTTCTGAATGAAGAAGAACTTGAGCATGCTTTCAGGAGGCAAAAATATGGAAAATAATGTATTGATATCTGCAAAGGGTTTGAAGAAGTATTTTCCGGTCAGTTCTTTTTTAGGAGGAAAAAAGAAGTATATCAGAGCGGTGGATGATATCGATCTTGAGATATGTAAGGGTGAAACCTTCGGTTTGGTAGGAGAGTCCGGCTGCGGTAAGTCCACACTGGGTAAAACTCTTATAAGGATGTATGAGCCTAGTGCCGGAAAGATATATTATAAGGGCGAGGATATTACTGATAGAAAATCAAATAAAATCAAATCAGTACAAAACAGTATGCAAATAATATTTCAGGATCCTTATTCTTCTCTGAATCCTTTTTGGAATGTGGAAGAGATTTTAAGTGAGCCGCTTAAGAACCTTAAGATCAAAAAGAGTGATATGTATGAAAGGATCAAGCTTATACTTAATAAAGTCGGTATGAGTGAGGATGATTTGATAAAATTCCCCTATGAGTTTTCAGGAGGGCAAAGACAGAGGATAGGTATTGCCAGAGCCTTACTGGTAAATCCTGAATTTATCATGTGTGATGAGCCTATAGCGGCACTTGATGTGTCAATTCAGGCACAGGTGGTAAATCTGCTTCAGGATTTGCAAAAAGAATTCGGGCTTACCTACCTTTTTACAGCCCATGATCTTTCTATGGTAAGGTATATAAGTAATAGAATAGGAGTTATGTATCTTGGTTCTTTGGTTGAGATTGCAAACAGTAAGAGTTTGTTCAAAAAGCCTCTACACCCTTATACAAAGGCTTTGCTTTCAGCTGTCCCAAGCCCCGATCCGTTAAAAAAGAATATAAAGGAAAAGGTGAAAATTTCAGGAGAGGTATCACAAGTATTTGCCGACTCAAATGCCTGTCGCTTTGCCCCAAGATGCATATATAAAACTGAGATCTGTGAAAAAGAATGCCCTAAACTAAGGGAGATCGAGGGCGGACATAGGGTTGCCTGCCATAATGCAGAGAGTATAAATAGTTAAAAAACTGTAATGCTTTTTAATATATAATTTATTATAAATATCAAGTAGGTATGATATTATTGTATCTGTATAAATACAATAAGGTTTGTCATTGATATTTGAGGCTTCCGGGGATATATAATGGTATGAAATACTTTTCATTACTGTTGGTACCGTGATTTAGATACTTTCTATAGCTCAGTGTAAAATTTTTTACTGCTGTTTAGACCGTGGTATAGTGATTAGATGTAGTTTAGTATGAAATACTTTTATTACTGTTGGTGCTTTGATTCGGCGGCTTGCAAGGTTCAGTATGTCAATGATATAAAATCCGGGAGGTGGTTTTATGCGTAAAAGAATAGTTTTTACATTTGTACTTGCACTTACAACGGCTTTACTTTTTGCCGGCAATGTGTTCGCCGCCGGTTGGGTAAAGGATAATAAAGGCTGGTGGTATAAGAGGGATAACGGTACATATCCTAAATCCGAGTGGTTTCAGGATAAAGACGGTAAGTGGTATTTCTTTAATTCAGACGGATATATGCTTTCCGACACCCTAAGTGATGACGGTTACTGGCTTGGACACAGCGGAGCTTGGGAAAAGGGAAAAGTTGTAAATATAAATGATTTTACCAATACTACAGGCTATGACAACATAATAAGGACTTATGACAGGTATTTTATTTCGGGAACTTCAGTAAAGTTTGGAGGAAGGAAGATAGGAGTATACATTGATGCTTATACAAGAATACCAAGCGGTGCAACTATTTATAATAATTCAAATGGCGGCAATGGTTATAAGTGGTTCAATTCTTCTTATTATGACAGTGATTCCACAGCTGTATCAGGAGTGTATGATATAGATGTAAAAGACGGTCATGTTGAAGTGGTGAGAGATATTTATTGGTGGGATTAAGTTATAAGTAATGTAAATAATGCAGCGGTTTTTATACTGTGTCTTAAGTTTTAATAGGTGTTAACTACTAAAAAAGCCTGTTGAGACAGTATATTGAAATATAAAAATAAGTGAGTTTATATGATGATAAGTTTACTTATAAAAAAGACCTTCCAAGACGGACTTGGTTGGCCTTTTCTTTTTATCAAATGATATCACAGGGGCGTTAACCACCCTGCAAGCGAGTAGGAAAAAACATTCCTACTCAAATACTATATTAAACTTATTCCAGTGCAGGTGCATTTGACGAAGCAACTACACTAAGGTCGCTTAGTATAAAGTACCCATATATTCCCTCTATGCTGTCTAAAAGTTCTATGCCATTATCAAGTCCGAGCGCAAAGCAACTTGTACTCAGGGCGTCTCCGTCTACAGAGTATTTTGAAACTATACTTACTCCTAAAAGTCCATTTTCATAAGGATAACCGGTTTTTGGGTTAAGTATGTGGTGATATTCTTTACCGTCAACTTCTATAAACCTTTCATAAACTCCGGAGGTAACTACGGAAAGATCGCTTCCCTTTACAACACCAATAGTTTCCTCTCTCTTGGCAAAAGGCATTTGAAGCCCTACATTAAAGTCTTCTCCGTTAGGCTTCTTACCCACGCAAAGGACATTGCCCCCTAAGTTAATAATCGCACTTTTTACTCCTTTTGATATAAGATAGTCCTTTATCTTATCAGCTATATAGCCCTTAGCTATAGCTCCAAGATCTATTCTTGTGTTGGGATCGCTAAAAGTAATAGTATTTCCGGATAAACTTATAGCAGTATAATCAACCGCCTTAACTGCCGCTGCCAAAGCACTTTCATCAGGAAGTGAAGGATGCTCGGATTTAAAATCCCAAAGTTCTTTGACCGGCTCTATGCTTATGTCAAAACTTCCGTTGCTAAGTTTGCTGTAATATAAGCCTTTTTTTATTAAATCCGCCAAGTCATCACTTATTTTAACACTGTCCGAAGTTCTGTGGTTAAGCTTATAAAGCTCACTGCTTTCTCTATGTGCCGAAAATATATCTTCGTAGTAATTACAAAGCTCAAGTGCAGAGTCGAGTATTTGCTTATCTTTTGAATCATATATAGTAATATTTACGAAGGTATCAAGTGCAAAGCTTGTATCTGATATAGGCTCGAAGTTTTGTTTTTTATTAAAAAGATAAGCAGCGGCAAATATCAGGCATAGGCTAAGCAGCGCCAATACATATCTTATAAGCTCATTTTTTTTAATATTAAAATTCAACTTTTAAAGCACTCCTTTATTGTCATCAGGAGAGTAGTTAGGCGCTTCCTTGGTTATATGTATATCATGAGGATGGCTTTCTCTAAGGGAAGCGGCACTTATTTTTACAAATCTGGCAGTTTCCTGTAATGTCGGTATGTCTTTAGCTCCGCAATATCCCATACCTGAACGGAGTCCTCCAAGTAATTGATATATGGTATCTTCTACCATGCCCTTATAGGCAACTCTTCCTTCAACTCCCTCGGGAACGAGTTTTTTGGCATCGGCTTGGAAGTATCTGTCCTTGCTTCCGCTTTCCATTGCAGCCAGTGAACCCATACCCCTATATACTTTATACTTACGACCTTGGAATAACTCAAAGTCTCCGGGTGATTCATCACAGCCGGCAAAAAGTGAACCCATCATACAAATATTTCCGCCGGCAGCCAGTGCCTTGGTAATATCTCCTGAGTATTTGATGCCGCCGTCAGCTATTATAGGGATGCCGTATTCTTTGGCAACGGAGAAACACTCCATAACTGCCGATATTTGAGGTACGCCTATACCTGCAATAACTCTGGTTGTGCATATAGAACCGGGACCTATACCTACCTTTACACAGTCCGCTCCGGCATCTATCAATGCTTTTGTTCCCTCTGCAGTAGCTACATTTCCGGCAATTACCGGAAGATTCGGGAATTCCTTTTTGATCAGCTTTACGCAATTAATTACATTAGCGGAATGACCATGTGCAGAATCAAGCACTACAACATCGACCTTCTTTGCAACTAAAGCCTTACATCTTTCGATAACATTTGCGGTAATTCCGAGAGCCGCACCGCAAAGTAACCTACCCTGTTCATCTTTTGCGGAATTAGGGTATTTTATTTGCTTTTCAATATCTTTAATAGTTATAAGACCTTTAAGCTCTCCGTTTTTATTTACTATAGGAAGCTTCTCAACCTTGGCTTTGGCAAGTATGGTTTTAGCCTCTTCCAAAGTAGTGCCTTCGAGTGCTGTAACCAAGTTGTCCTTAGTCATACAGTCTTCTATTTTCTTACTATAGTCTTCTTCAAATTTCATATCTCTATTGGTGATAATTCCGACCAATTTATTATTAACAGTTATGGGAACGCCTGAGATTCTGTATTTTGCCATAAGTTCATTGGCATCTTTTAAAGTGTGTGTGGGTGATAATGAAAAAGGATCCGAGATAACTCCGTTTTCAGAACGCTTTACTTTGTCTACTTCTTCTGCCTGAGCTTCTATGCTCATATTTTTATGTATAATTCCGATACCGCCCTGCCTTGCCATAGCGATAGCCATTCTATGCTCTGTTACAGTGTCCATGCCTGCACTCATAAGCGGAATATTTAAGTGGATGTTTTTAGTTAAATATGTGGACAGGTCTACTTGAGAACCGACCACTTCTGAATATGCGGGTTGCAAAAGTACATCATCAAATGTAATACCTTCGCCTATAATCTTAGCCATCTTCTCCTCCTAAATGATAAAGTGAATAATACTTTATTAACAGTTTATTTAATCATTAATGATAACAAAAGCAAAAGTGCCTGTCAATCATTCATTTATGAAAAATTAAGATTTGGCATAGTATTTCTGTAACATAATGGTTTATAGGGGAGTTGGCAGCATAAACAATTATAATAGTTTGTGGTTATTAGTTTATAAAAA
>ERZ773003.166-NODE-166-length-54009-cov-7.153594_pt1 | contig 54009 bp, 44 predicted proteins | sample MGYA00580668_ERZ773003 | MGnify/ENA primary metagenome ERZ773003 (study PRJEB29015, sample SAMEA2738002) | human oral metagenome | biome: human oral; feature: human-associated habitat; material: dental | place: China | collected 2126 ...
TCTGCGGGACGCTGCTTCGCCGTTCCTTGCCTAGCGAAAAAATCTCTGCGTTTTTTTCACTAACTCCAGCCGTGGTATCATCACAGTAGAATTAGTGAAAATCACTTTTCAAGTTTGCAGAGAGCCGTGATTGGCTCTTTTTATCTTTGGATACGATTCTTTCGAACCGCATAAAGAAATTGTCGATTGCTTTTACAAATGTAGTTCACAATCGATGTTTCATCAAGATTTCTCTTGATGGACATCTGGCTTGAATCATATAGATGATTCATTTCTGCATTGTTTAGTTTTCAAGGAACACCGCCGAATTGCTCCGGCTGTTCGCCGCTCGTTCTTCACAGGCGACCCAATCATCTTACTTCATCCGCGAGGGATTGTCAAGCACTTTTTGAAGTTTTTTCGAGCGTCTTGCTGTCACTCGCCGCAACAGCAAATAGTATGATACACGAAAGCGGACGGACTGTCAACACCTTTTTTTTAAAAGTGGAAAGTCCGCCCGCCGATTGATGCACCAGAAGTATGCTCAGTCGGAATATCCTGTCCAGATCTTATAGACCTTGCCTTTGCCATCGACATAGAAATCCAGCGAGATCAGCCCCCAACCATAGGAATAGCAGTAGCCTTGATTTTCCTTGTGCCCCTGTGGCAATGTGCCATAGGCGCGCTGTATATCCGTCAGTGTGCTGCCCACATGGATGCCGCGCGGCGTCGCGATGCCGTTGTTTGCCGTAGTCATAATGGAAGATACACTCATCCGCGTGGCCTCAATCGCCACAACGAACGAATCGCCGTAGTGATAAATCCAAAGCGGGATATCACCAGAATATGGCGTTCCCTCATGATAATCGACCCAATCAGGCTCCCCGTAGACATTTTTCACATAGTCCGCATCAGCGCCGAACTTTATGCCGCCGAGCGCATAATCCGCATCAGGCAGACGCGCCGCCGAGCAGAGATTCGCTGCAAGCAACAGGGCGGCAATCAATGAAAGCATCACACATCTCTTCATAAAGAACAACCCCTTTCACTGCAGTGGGTCTGGACCGAAACGATTCGGACCGGGTGTGCCGGGCTTGAAGAGGAGCAACAACTCCAAAACAATATTCGCAAGCGGCACGAAACCGAGAAGGACGAGCCACCCCGACCAATCATTGTCGTGGCAACGACGGATTTCTAAGGAAATGCTAATGACCGTTGCTGGAATATATAAGACGAAGATGACCGCATAGAGGAAGATCAAGAGCACTATACCAAGCTCAGCCGAACTTCCAGCAATCTTAGCGATAATTAGACCGAGGATAAAGGAAACAATCTGCACGATAATGGAACTGACAAACCAGACGGCCAGAAGGCGCAAAACGTACGGCTTGCGATTCAATCGGCCTTCAAAGGAAAGAAGCTTTTCCTTCCATCCGACCAAAGCTCCGGCCGCCCCCGCTGCACTTGCCCCGTCACCGAAAGCGTCTCCTCGCATGCCAAGCGGCGGAATATTGGTCGGGCGAGGCATCGGCTGTTCATCAGTCGGCGGTGCAGACGGTACACCTGGTGCTTGCGCCTGCGACGCCTGCTGTGTCGTTCCTTCAGAAACAGCCTGTCCGCATTCAGGGCAGAAGCACATACCTGCCTGCACAGCGGCGCCGCAGTGTGCACATTTGCACTCTTCGGGCTGTGTCATACCGCATTGCGGGCAATATTTCGCGTCGCTCCCCAATGGGATGCCACATCCCACACATTTTTTCAAGGCCATAAATCTCATCTCCTTGCAACTACAGAAAAATCATCTTCTTGTTTCACTATAAGAGTATCTTTCTCTGCCGGATGAGAAAATCCTTCCCTCTAAAAAGAAAGCAGCCCATAATCCTATGAGCCGCCCAAATCCATGCATCCCTATACCGTATAATAGTCAGCGAAAGATCGCCACGATGCCCCAGACGATCAAGGCGATCCACGCGATAAGTACAATTGAGGCGAGTGCAACGATGTACGGCAGACGTCGTCCGAGTCGCTCAGCCTTCACCTGTGCATCCGCACGCACGTGTGGCGGCAGAAAGCGGATCAGACCGAAGACCGCCGCCGGCAAAATCACCGCATCGTCGACCATGCCGAGAACAGGAATGGCATCTGGAATGATGTCGATCGGGCTGATGCAGTAGAACAGTCCGATGAGAAACGCCGCCTTGATTGCTACAGGCGTGCGAGAATCCTTGAGTGCCACCATCATGACGAGCAAATCTTCACGAAACATCTTCAAAAAGGAAAAAAGCTTCCACATAAAAACGCCTCCCTGCCAAAATCATCTCGCAACAGAGTCACAAGCGAAAAGAGAGAACGCCCTGCGGCCTCTCTCGTATTCTTCCGCCTTGTATGTTCACGGCGCTGCAGCGACCTTTTCCTGCTCACACATGACCTGAGCCAAATCTTCCTTGGAAACGCCCAGATCGACATCCGTATCGACGACAGCCGTAAAGAACGAACCTTTCTTGTAAACGGCCTGCGCACCCTTGATAAAAAGGCCGCCGACAACCCCCTGTGTGAGAGCATTGTCGTGATGGGCGACCTTCTTTTCTTCCGTGCCGCGCAGTGGAACCGTGATTCCGTTTTCCGTTTGCACAGACTTCATCTCTATCACGAGGAGACCCGAGCGCCCATATACGCCGGCAGGGCGGTTCTTTGCGACAACGGCTCGCACATCCGCCTTCGAGCGAATCACCACCACGCCGTTCAGCCGCAAGTCACCGAGCACGACGACGGGAACAAAATCGCCCTCGCTTACATCCTTGGATGACACCTCTCGTTCCAAGCGAAGGGAAAGCTCCGTGCCAGCGGGGATATAGGCATGTCCTTCTTCCACCCCCTCTGGCGCAGAAGCCTCTGCAAGATGCGCAAGCAGCATCAAGCACGCAGCAAGACCCGCAAGGCACAGAAAATGCCCCCATGCCTCACTGCGCAAGGTCAACGCCGCTGTTTTCTGCCACAAACGACTGAATCTTTGCATTTCCCTTCTCCATCGCATCCGTCAGCGCATTGACGATCGGGGACTTGAATCCGACACCGCCAAATACCGTCTTGTTATCGTCCGAACTCGTCGTCTTGAAGGCGTACAGCTTGTCTGCTTTTGCCGCATAAACTTTGTACGCGAGCTTCGTCTTCACCGTGACCTTCACCTGAAAAAATGACTCGTGGCGCGAAGCGTGCAATTCGGCAATTTCCATTGCCACGACGTAGTCTGCGCCCGTCGCCTCCGCAACGGCCTTCATCTGATCCTTGTCGGGAAGCTCCTCGTCCTCCGTCGTATAGCCAGTCGTTGAGAGGGCGCTTTGCGTTTCAGCATTCGGCACGACCATGTAACCTGCCGCCGAGAAGTAGTTCGTGTACTTTTCCGCCACCGTTTCGTCCACATATCCCTGTTTTTCCTCCGAAGAATTGAGATATTGAACCACGGCGATTTTCGCGCCATTTTGCATGCCTGTCTCTGCGGGAGAAGCCGCACAGATGCTGCAGACAGAAAGCGCCATAAGTAAAACACAGAAAATTTTGTTCATCCAAAACACCTCACAAAATAGAACCATAAAAACCCTCTACGCCTTGTAAAATTCGACTAAAATTTCTCAAATCCTTTTCTTATCTCATATTTCTTAGCAAATCTCACTTCGCCAACGCTTCCGCCAGCGCATCGTGCACGAGCTTTGCGTACTGCTCCGTGCCCACGTCGTTCGGATGCACGCCGTCGCCCGAGAGCCATTCGGGGTGCTTCGATACGAGTCCGTACCAGTCGATGACTGTCACATTCTTATTCTCGGCGGCCATCTTTCGGATGTATTCATTGTTCGGATCCTGCCACGAAAGGTGCGGCGCGTATACATTAACCCAGAAAATGCGGCGGCTCGATCCCAAAAGCTTCAAAAGCCCCTGCGTCTGTTCCACATAGCGCTCGCCGGCGGCGAGTGGCCCGTTCGTGCCGAGCGAGACGACGACGATGCTGCCGAGCCTGCCCTGCGCCGCGAGGCTTTGCGCGGCTTCGATTCCGCCGCCCACATAGCGCGAGACTTCCGCATCGACCGCGCAGCCGGGCAGCGCCTTCTGCAAATCTCCCGCCGCAGAGAGCATGACCGAATCGCCGATGCAGGCGACGCCTGAAAGATCCACCGCCTTCATGCGTGCCGCCTTGTCCTCTGCGGCTTTTGCCGCCGCTGCCTTCTCGGCTTCTTCCTTCTGCCGCGCGAGTTCCGCCGCATTCTTTTCAAGACGTGCATTGAGCTGCGCGCGCGCTTCCGCCTTGTAGCCAGCAGGCGCCGCAAGCCCCTTGCAACCGAAGCCCATCAAAAAGACGCCGCACAGAGTGAAGGCGAGAAAGCACGCTCCCTGCACATAGACGAGGCGATTGCCGAACGCAGGCAGTTCGCGCCTGCCGATGCTCTTCGTCAATGCCTCCGTCCACATGGCGAGCAGCACGATGACGGCGATCTCCCACGCGGCAAAATACGGCATCGCTTCCCAGCCCTTTTGTTGAAACAGGAAGATCACGGGGTACTGCCAGAGAAAGATGCCATAGCTGCGCGTGCCAATCCAGCGAAAGACGCGCATATCAAGAAACTTGCCAATCGTCATGCCGCGATCCGCCGTGATCGCGAGCAAAAGGCAGAACAGAAGCGTCACAAGGAACATGCCGCCCCGATAGAGCAGCGGATTCGCGCCGTCGAGGAAAACGCACGCGAAGAGGGCGGCGACGAGCAGAAGCTCGAAGCTGACGAACTCTGCGATCTCGCGCCAAAGCGGATTCTTCTTCGCCGCAGAAGTCCCCGCACGCCAAAGCCCCATCACCGCTCCCAAGAGGAGCGCAAAGACACGCGTATCCGTGCCATAGTAAAGGCGCGTCACATCTGCCCCCATCTGATACGAAAGCGGCATAAGGAACGCCGTCCCCAAACCGAGCGCGGCGATGATCGCTATGCCCGCCCCTCTCCCCAAACAATGCGAGGCAAGCGTATAAAGAAGAAAGAGCAGCGGCCATAAGATGAATGCATATTGCAGCTCGATGCCCATGAACCACAGATGCGTGAACGGCGATGCATTGGCGATGCGCGTGAAATAGTCGGCGTGCGCAGCAATCTGCCACCAGTTGTTATAGCCGAGCACGACGGAAAGGACTTCTTCGCGCATGTCCATGACCGTCTCGGGAAGCACGAAGGAATACACGCCGAGAGTCACGAGGAGCACGACGACGAGAGCGGGATACATGCGCAAAAGGCGTTTCAAAAAATAGCGTCCGAGAGAAAATTCGCCCGCGAACCGTTCTCGCTCCGTCGTATAGGCGAGAAGATACCCCGTCAAAACAAAAAACAAGGATACCCCGAGGTATCCTCCTTTCACCACATCGGGAAATATATGAAACAACGTGACGCCGACGATCGCCAAGGTGCGCAGAGCATCGAGACCTTGAATCCGATTCGTCGGTCTTCCTCCAACGTAATCCGCCATAAATCCACCATCCTTTGTGTGCTCTCCATTATCGCATAAACGAAAAGGCTCTTCAAGGGATTTTCGTTTGCTTTCGGGAGGGACGAATTGTATAATTAAGAAAACGACGCCCCCTGCTCGGACTTTTGAAAGAGGCTCCTGCAGATCTAGGAGCGTCTGCAGCGTCATGAAGGCACTCTGTGATACAAATATCATTCTCGACGTACTGTTGGCAAGAGAACAATGAAAGGACGGATAAATATGGACACTCTGCTGCAAAACATCTCAGCCATTCTTGAGCATCCGGCGAGCCTCATCGCGCTTATCGCCGTGCTCTTCGCGATTCTCTCGCACCTCTACTTCAGGCGCGTGCGGCTCACGACGCCGATGATCGTGACCATCGCCCTCATGCTCGCGATGACCGTCATACTGCACCAGTTTCGCCTCTACCACATGCCGCAGGGCGGCAGCGTGACGCTCGGTGCGATGGTGCCGCTACTCTTCGTTTCCTATCGCTATGGAGTCGGTACAGGCTGCCTTGCCGGCTTCCTCTACGGCATCTTCAACATGATACAGGATCCCTATCTGCTGCACCCCGTGCAGGTGCTCTTCGACTACCCGCTGCCCTACATGGCGCTCTCGCTCGCCGCACTCTTTCCCGCACACCGCATGGCGTCGACGGCGCTCGCCTTCCTCGCGCGCTTTTTCTGCCACATCGTGAGCGGCGTCGTATTCTTCGCGTCCTACGCTCCCGCAGGCACAAGCCCCCTCGTCTACTCGCTGACCTTCAACGCGACGTACCTCGTTCCCGAGTGCCTGATCTGCTTCGCCCTCTTGAAGGTGCTGCCCGTAGAAAGGCTCATGGCGGCGATGGATCGCCAAACGGCGCCGCACGCGCACTGATCATCCCATTCACACAAAACAGAAAGAAGTTTTTCATCCTATGGAACAAAAAAAGCGCGGCATGATCGCCGCCCTCTCCACCTATATCATCTGGGGTTTTCTGCCGCTCTACTGGAACCTCCTCACTGCGGCTTCCGCCGCTGAAATCCTCGCGCATCGCATCTCATGGTCGTTCGTCTTCATGCTGCTCGTCCTCGCCGTCTCCAAACGCTGGCAGAACTTCTGCCAGGATTGCAGCGCACTCCGTCAAAACCGACGGCGTGCGCTGCTCCTTTTCGGCGCTTCGATCCTCATCACCATCAACTGGCTGACCTATATATGGGCGGTCAATAACGGTCACGTCATCGACACGAGTCTCGGCTACTACAGCACTCCGCTGATGAACGTCGCGCTCGGCGTCGTGCTCTTCAAGGAACGGCTCACGCCGTCCGCACGCGTCAGCGTCCTCCTCGCCTTCTGCGGCGTCGTGCTCATGACCGTGCAGATCGGCAAACTGCCGTGGGTCGCGCTCGTGCTCGCCCTGACCTTCGGGCTCTACGGCGCACTGAAGAAGAAGCTCGCGCTGCATCCCTTTTCAAGCATCACGCTCGAAACCCTGCTCGTACTGCCCATATTCCTGCCCTACGCCGTCTATCTAGCAGGTGAGCCGACGAGTCAGTTCAGCCTGGCGACGCCGCGTGAAATGCTGCTCCTCATCGGCTCCGGCGCTGCCACCGCCACGCCGCTCATCCTCTTCTCCTACGGCGCGAACCTCCTGCCCTTGAACGTCCTCGGCTTCTTCCAATACCTGAGTCCGACGATCGCACTTCTCCTCGGCGTATTCTTCTTCCACGAGCCTTTCGGCGCAGCTCAGCTCTCCGCCTGCGCCTGCATCTGGACGGCTCTTTTGATCTTCACGCTCTCCGAGCGCGTGCGTTGAGTTGTGACTTCTCACATAGATATGCTCAGGTGTAGCTTCAATCTCGCCACTATTGCTCCCGCTATATATAATGTTTAACAATCGCCGCCTTTTCTGCTATAATAGAGTATCGCGACAAAAAATAGCCGCAGCTTGAAAAGAGCGGCGGCTTGATTCAGAGAGGATGGAATATGACGATGCGACAGATCTCGCCGGGGCAGGAGCGTTGGGCTCTCCTCATCATGGCGTTTCTCTTTGCGCTTGCCGCACCGTTTCTGCCGGTTTTGGGCGTGGTCTTTCTTCTGGGCTGGACAGCGCCGCTGGTCGTCTTGATCGTGCGCCATGGCTACGTCTATGCCGTGCCCAGCGTCGTCCTTGCGGCCGGTTTCTACTACGCCGTGCTCGGCGCTCTGGGGGCACTGCATACGCTTTTTCTCGTCGTGCCGCTGGCGTTCTTCTTAGGATTCGGCCTTCGCCGCAAATGGGAGGCAGTGCGCCTCATCAAGTGGGGCCTCGTGATCTCGCTTTCGGGCACGCTCGTCTCGCTGCTCTTTGCAGCGCTCATCTTCGGCGTTGACCCGCTGGCGCCCTTTATCGAAGCTGTGCGCGAGTCGTACCAGGGACTCGGCTCTGCCATGCAGTCGAGCGGTAGCCTTACGCCGACCGAGACACAGGCTTTGGAGAAGCAGGTCGCCTCGCTCGTCGAGACGGTCTCTCTGATCGCACCGACAATCTTCGTCGTGGAATCGGCTCTCGCTGTCCTCGTGAACTTCGTCGCCGCGGGCGTCCTATTCTCTCGTATTGGTCAGAAGATGCCGTCCTTGCCACCGTTTCGCGAGTGGCGCTTTTCCGTCTACTTCCTCTTCCTCTTCGGCTTTTCCCTCGTTGGGCTTTACTGGGGCGGCACGCGACACATTTCTCTTCTCTACGAAGCGTCGCTCAACGGCGATATCATCGCGACGTTCGCGGGTCTCATCCAGGGCTTTTCGCTCTTGTGGTATGTGGCCGACCACTGGAAGATCGGACGCTTCTGGCGCTGGACGATCGTCGCCTTCGCTGTTTTGAGCGCATTTCTCATGCAGCTCATCGCCTTTACGGGGCTTTTCGATATGTACTTCGACTACCGCCGCCGCTTCAGCCGTCGGCAGTAGGAGATGCCGTCTCATCGGCATTTTCCAATCTCATAGGAGGTGGCTTTCTTGCCCCGAAATCTGTCGGCGTGGGTGGACGCCTGCGTCCATCTTGCCGCTTTGCTGGCACTCGTTTTGGTGCTGTCTTATTACAACACTTATGTAGCTTCGATCGCTTTCGTCGTCTGGCTGCTCGTCGCGCTCTTCGCGCGTGAGCGCTGCCGTGCACGGCACTCCGCTTTCGACTCCTACTGCCGCGACGTCGTGCGCAACGTCAGCGAGGTGACGAACTTCGCGATCGAGCGTCTGCCGCAGGCAGTCGTCATCGTCAACCCCGAGGGGCGCATCGCTTGGACGAACAGTATCGCCAAAGAGTATCTGGGGGAGAATCCCGAGCCGGGACTTTCCCTCAAGGATTTCTGGCCGGGCGTCATCTTAGAGCCAATCTGGGGCGCGTCGGGCGAGTATGTGTTCGCCCATGAAACGCACTATTACAAGGTGCGCTACCGCCCCATCGTGACGTCGGACGACATCCAGGGCCTCATGGCGCTCTACGTGGAAGACTGGACGGAATACGAGGAGATGCGCATCTTCTTCAAGAACAGCCGCGCCGTACTCGCCTACATCCAAATCGACAATTTCGACGAGGTCATGCAGGGACTTTCAGAGGCGGAGCGCACGGCGCTGCTCTTCGAGGCGAACCGCCGTCTTGACGAATGGCTCAAGGGACTCGGCGGATTCATGCGCCGCGTGAGCGACGATCTCTACGTCGCCGTGCTGGAGCGAAAATCCCTCGACCGCGCGATCGAGGAGCACTTCGACATCCTCGACCGCGTGCGCAACCTGCAGAGCACGAACCGCCTGCCGCTGACGCTTTCCATGGGGCTTGCCGTCGCGGAAGAGCAGTCGATGGAAGAGCTTGGCCGAGAAGCGCAGGCGGGACTCGACCTCGCGCTCGGGCGCGGCGGAGACCAAGTCGCCGTGCGCATGGGCGGCAAGAACCAGTTCTTCGGCGGCAAAGCGAAGGCGGTCGAGAAACATACGCGCGTCAAGGCGCGCGTCGTCGCTCACGCCGTGCGCGAGATCATCGAGAATGCCGACGAAGTCTTCATCATGGGGCACCACAACGAGGACTTCGACTGCTTCGGCGCAGCGATCGGCGTGGCGAAGATGGCGCACGAACTCAAAAAGCCCGTTCATATCGTCTTGAGCGATATGAATGAGGGCATCGACAAGCTCACCGATCTTTTGCGGGACGCGCCCGAATACGAGGGCCTGCTCATTCGTGCCGAGGACTTGGATACGATCGATTCCTTGAATCCCGTGCTCTTCGTCGTCGACACGCACATCCCGCACCTCGTCGCCGCGCCCGTGCTCCTAGAGCGCATCGCGCAGGTCATCGTCATCGACCACCATCGCCGTTCGGGCGAAAGCTTCATCAAGTCGCCGTTGCTCGTCTACATCGAGCCGGCATCGAGCTCGACGAGCGAGCTTGTGACGGAGCTTCTGATGTACTTCAGCGACGACCTCGTGCTCTCGCGCCTCGCGGCGACAGCGCTCTATTCAGGCATCGTCGTCGATACGAAGAATTTTACCGTGCAGACGGGCATCCGCACCTTCGAAGCAGCGGCCTACCTTCGGCGAGGAGGCGCGGATCCCGTCGTCGTACGACATCTGTTCCGCGCGGACTTCGATACGGAGAAGGCGCTGTCCGCAGCGAAAGCGGGAGCGCGTCTTTTCCCTGGCGGACTCATCACGGCGCGATTCCCTGCCGTCATCCCGAATGTGCAGGCGATCGCAGGCCAGGTCGCAGACGCGCTCCTTCGCATCGAGGGCGTGCGCATGAGCCTCGTCTTCTTCCAGCTCGACGCTGACACCGTCGGCATCAGCGCCCGCTCGACGGGCGAGCTGAACATGCAGGTCATCATGGAAAGCTTCGGCGGCGGCGGCCATCAGAACGTCGCAGGCGCACAGGTCAAGGGCGAGCCGCTCGCCTCAATCGAGGAGCGCGCCATCGCCATCAGTGAGAAACATATAGAGGAGAATGATAAAGATGAAAGTGATATTGCAGCAGGACGTCAAGAAGGTCGGAAGCAAGGGTGACATCGTCGAGGTTTCGGAAGGCTACGGCAGGAACTTCCTGTTGCCCAAGAAGCTCGCCGTCGAAGCGACAGCGGCGAACCTTGAGACGGCGAAGCAGAAGGCGAATTCCGCCGCAAGGAAGAAGCAGCAGGCGACCGACGAAGCGCGTCTTCTGGCCGCGCAGCTCGAAAAGGTCAGCGTCAAGGTCGCCGTACGCATCGGTGAAGGCGGCAAGCTCTTCGGCTCGGTCACGGGAAAAGACGTCGCCGACGCACTCGCCAAGGAGCACGGCATCGACGTCGACCGCCGCAAGATTTCTCTGAAGAGCGAGGTCACGGGCGCGGGCGAATACGAGGCAGTGATCAAGGTACATCCCGAGATTCAGAGCACGATCCGCGTTCTCGTCGTCGCCGAATGAAGAGGAAAGAGGTATCATGCTGAAATTTTTCAAGCGTCTTTTCTCAAGCCCCGCTGCGCCCGCGCCTGAACCTCAGGCCGACGCAGCGGCAGAGCGCCTCGACCGCGAGATCGACGCGCTCTATTCGATTCTCGCCGACGAGGCGGGATCGGACAGGCTCGTCATCAAGGCGGGCAAGATGGATGCCATGCGCCTCATGCGCTCGCCCGTTCGCGGCGAGCGCGTTCTTGCGCTTGAGCGCATCGTTTACGAGAACCCGACGATCGAGCGCGTGCCGACGGAGTCGGAGATTCCCGCCATCCTCGTCGAGCTTTCCGAGCGCATCGCCGACATCATGGCGCGGCGCAGCATGGAGGACAAGATCGAGCAGAAGATTCAAGAAAAGCTTGAAGAGAACCATCAGGACTATGTGCAGGACATCCGCATGCAGGTCTTGAAGGACGAGAAGAGCGCGATCGAGTCGCCGCAGGCGGCGAAGAAGCGCGAGGAACTCGAAGCGCTCGAAAAGGTTCACCTCACGCAGTCCGTCATGGAACTTCTGCGCCCCAAGACGCTCGAAGAGATCGTCGGCCAAGAGCGTGCCGTCAAGGCGCTCGCCTCGAAGCTCGCCTCGCCCTACCCACAGCACCTCCTGCTCTACGGGCCTCCGGGCGTCGGCAAGACGACGGCGGCGCGCATCGTCCTCGAAGCCGTCAAGAAGGAGGCGCACTCGCCTTTTGCCGAGAACGCGCCCTTCGTCGAGACGGACGGCACGACGCTGCGCTGGGATTCGCGCGACATGACGAACCCGCTCTTAGGCTCGGTGCACGATCCGATCTATCAAGGTGCGCGCCGCGACCTCGCCGACGGCGGCATCCCCGAGCCGAAGCCCGGCATGGTCACGGAAGCGCACGGCGGCATCCTCTTCATCGACGAGATCGGCGAGATGGACGAAATGCTGCAGAACAAGCTCCTGAAGGTGCTCGAAGACAAGCGTGCCTTCTTCGAGTCCGCCTACTACGACCATACGGACGAGAAGGTGCCGCCCTATATAAGGAAGCTCTTCGAAGAGGGCGCACCGGCCGACTTCGTGCTCATCGGCGCGACGACGCGCGACGCCTCGCACATCAACCCCGCGCTTCGCTCGCGCTGCGCAGAAATCTACTTCGAGCCTCTGACGCCCAAGCACATCGAGGAGATCGTGCAGAATGCGGCGAAGAAGCTCAAAGTCGAGGTCGCAGAGGAAGTCGTGCGCCTAATCAGCGAGTATACGACGGAAGGCCGCAAGGCGATCAACATCCTCGCCGACGCCTACAGCCTCGCGCTCTCGCGCACAAAAGAAGGCGAGGACGTCAAGATCTCCAAGGCAGACATCTACGAGGTCGCACAGGTCAGCCGCCTCTACCAGTTCGTGACGAAGAAGGCTTCGAAGAAGCCCGAGGTCGGGCACGTCTTCGGACTCGGCGTCGCAGGATTCCTTGGCTCCGTCATTGAGATCGAGGCCGTCGTCTTCCCCGCCGAGGAAAAGGGCAAGGGACAGGTGCGCTTCAACGAGACGGCGGGCAGCATGGCGAAGGACTCCGTATTCAACGCGGCCTCCGTGCTGCGCCATCTGACGGGCAAGAGCATCCACGACTACGACGTGCACATCAACGTCATCGGCGGCGGCAACATCGACGGCCCGAGCGCGGGCACGGCGATCCTCGCGGCGCTCGTCAGCGCCGTGACAGAGAAGCCGCTCAGGCAGGACGTCGCGGTCACGGGCGAAATCTCGCTCGCCGGACGCGTGCGCCCCGTCGGCGGCGTCTTTGAAAAGGCGTACGGCGCGAAGCAGGCGGGCATCCGGACGCTCGTCATCCCGAAGGAGAACGACAAGGACATCCCCGAGGGGCACTTGGGGCTTGACATCCACGCCGTCGAGACGGCGGAGGAAGCCTTCGCCGTGCTCTTTGCGCCCGAGGCGGACGGCGAGCCGCTGCGGCTGAAACTCGAAAAGCCGCAAGACAGCGAAAGAGACCGCACCGACAGCGCGACGATCGACACGGAAAACTCCGCTGAATCATCACTCGAAAAGCCAAAGGAGGCCGTCTGAAATGGATCGCATGCCGCCCGCAAGCATCGAGGCCGAACAGGCCGTTCTCGGCGCAATGCTCTTAAAGCCCGACGCCGTGACGACCGCCGCCGAGGAACTGACGGCGGACGACTTCTACCGCGAGACGCATCGCTTGATTTTCGAGGCCATGATGGAACTCAAGGAGCGCACGGAGCCTGTCGACCTCGTGACCTTGACCGAGCAGCTCAAGAAGGCGGACAAGCTCGCGAAGATCGGCGGCATCCCCGCGCTCTCTCTGATCGCGAACTCCGTGCCGACGGCGGCGAACGTGCATTACCACGCACGCATCGTGCATGAGAAAGCGCAGCTTCGCTCGCTGATCAACGCCGCGACGGAGATCGCGGGCGCCGCCTATGAGAGCGCCGACGAAGTCGAGGACATCATGGACAGCGCGGAAAAGCGCATCCTCCAAGTCGCTTCGGGCAAGCGCAGCAAGGACTTCGTGCCGCTGCAGGACATCCTTCTCGACACCTTGGAGCAAATCGATCTGCGCTACAACAACAAGGGCAGCATCACGGGACTGCCGACGGGCTTCACGGAGCTTGACCATCTGACGGCAGGGCTGCAGAAGTCCGACCTCATCCTCGTCGCCGCACGCCCCTCGATGGGCAAGACGGCATTCACGCTCAACATCGCGGCGCACGTCGTGCTGCGCGCGAAAGAGCCCGTCGCCTTCTTTTCCCTGGAGATGAGCAAGGAGCAGCTCGTGCAGCGTCTCCTGTGCTCGGAAGGGCGCATCGACTCGCAGCGCCTGCGCGTCGGCGAGCTTGAGGAAAAGGAGTGGGGCGACCTCATCGACACGGCGAACCGCCTTTCCGCCGCGCCGCTCTACATCGACGACACACCTGGTATCACCGTCATGGAACTGCGCTCGAAAGCGCGCCGCCTGAAGGCCGAGCACGGGCTTTCTCTCATCGTCATCGACTATCTGCAGCTCATGCAGGGACGCGCGAGCAAGAGCGGAGACAACCGCCAGCAGGAGATCTCGGAGATCTCGCGCTCCTTGAAGGCGCTCGCGCGTGAGCTGAACGTGCCCGTCATCGCGCTCTCGCAGCTTTCGAGAAGCGTCGAGTCGCGCCAGATCAAGCGTCCGATGCTCTCCGACCTGCGCGAATCCGGCTCTTTGGAGCAGGACGCCGACATCGTCATGTTCCTCTACCGCGAGGATTATTACGATCCCGAGACGGAGAACAAGAACATCACGGAAGTCATCATCGCCAAGCACAGGAACGGCCCCGTCGACACCGTCGATCTTACGTTCCTCAAACAGTTCACGAAGTTCGGCAATCTCTCACGCATGCAATAGACCTAGGAGGACACGATGGAATACGACAAGAAGGAACTTGACGCCCGCTTGAAGGACGAGCTGCACCATGCGGGTCACCGCTGGCGCAACCGCTTTCATCTGGAACTGCCATTCGGCTTCACAGGCAGTGTGAAGGGACTCGTTTTCTTCCAGGGCGAGTACCATCTCTTCTGCCAGTGGAATCCCTTTTCTACCGAGGACAAGAACAAGGGCTGGGTCGAATTCAAGACGCGCGATTTCGTCTATTGGACCGATCCAAAGCTCGTCCTGTGGCCGACGGACGACAACGATAAGGGCGGCTGCGGCTCCGGCTGCGCCTTCATCAACGGCGGGAACTTGCGCGTCTTTTACACGGGCAGACGCGAGGAAGAGGGAAAGCGTGCAAACCGCCAGATTCTCGGGACCATGACGAAAGATGGTGTCATCCGCAAAGACATGGTGCTTATCAAGGAACAGCCCGAGGGTTATACCGACCTCTTCCAGGGGCCACACTTCTTCGTGCGCGACAGCCATGCTTACGCGCTCCTCGGCGCACAGGCGGCACCCACGGACGACGCACGCGGCTGCCTTCTGCTCTACCGGGAGGAGAAGGGACTCTTCCAATTTGCTGGTGAGCTCAAAACCCAGCTCGGCTTCTTCGGCAAGGTCTGGGAATGTCCTGCGCTCCTCTCCTTCGGCAAGCACGACGTACTCTTCTTCTCGCCGCGCGGCCTCTCTGATCGCGAATTCGATTGGCAGAACCTCTTCCAGTCGGGCTACATCGTGGGGCATCTGTCTCTTGCGGGACGCGAGATGATCCACGGCAAATTCCATGAGCTCGACCGCGGCTTCGACTTCTTCGCGCCGCATGTGGGCGTGCACGAGGGGCGTGCGCTGCTCTTCGGCTGGCTGAGCATGCCGCACAAGGACGAGGACTATCCGACGGGAGAGCACGGCTGGATGCACACCTTGACCCTGCCGCGCGTCTTGACGCTCAAGCAGGGCAAGATTTTCTCAAGACCCGCGCCCGAACTCAAGGCGCTTCGCGTAGCGAGGAGCGCGCGCGAACTCTCGGGACGCGCCGTGCCGTCCCTCAAGACGGAGCTTGCCTACTGCTCGGAGATCCTCATGAACATCGTCATGGGCGTCGCCCAGCGCATCAAGATCGAGCTTCGCTACGGCAGGGAAAAGGTGAAGGTCAGCTACAACCGCGAGACGGACATCGTCGAGGTCAGCCGCGAGGGTATGAAGCTCGGCGGGCGCGGCGTGCGGAGCTTCAAGCTCTACACCTATCATTCGCTCGCCATGAACATCTTCATTGACCGCACAGCCATCGAGATCTTCTTCCAGAACGGCGAGGAGGTAGCTTCCTTCCTCGTCTTCCCCGAAGAGGACGTCGCTCCCGTCTTCTCTGTCGAGGCCGACTCCCCTATGGAAAAGGTCATGGGTTCAATCTGGGATCTCGACCGCCTGCGCTACGGAGAGCTCAAGTCACAGAAGAGAAAGTACAGGTTCTAGGAAATGAGAAAAAAGCCGCAGTCCACGCAATTTTGCGTCGACTGCGGCTTTTTTCTATGCGTAACGACTCCCAGTATAGCAAGTGTATCATCGTTGTGGCTTCTCAGACAATATATGATAAATTCGCATCACATCTGGCTGCGTAGGCAAAAACTTCACGCCATGTCGTATGAGCTTCAATACTTTGCGCGCTTTTTTCTCCAGTATTTTAATCTCATGTTCACTGGTAAGTCGGAGATGATTTCCTGCAATCGTATATTCTCGTTCGATGTATGAGGCGGTGATAGGAAACATATCTTGCAGAAGAAAGACGCTTTGATGGGAATCATCCAGCTTGATGATATGAAGCGTGTCGCATGGCTTTCCCTTTTGCGTTTTTTGCTTAATGATCCGCTGGAACTTTTCTATTTTGCTGGATAAAGGAATCATCCAATAGATGCCATCTTGTTCATCTTGAAAGCAATAGTAATGAGGACGGTTTCCCTGCTTATTTCCTTTCAGAAAGGGATCTGACATATCCGTGAAAAATTGCTCTTTAATGATATAAAACCCACTTGTTTTCATCCTATCACCTCAAAGAAATGACCCTCCGCATAATGCGGAGGGTTCACTTACAACCCGACCACTTATATACCGCATATCGGTCAGCGGTCCACTTGCAACCCGACCATTTATATACCGCATATCGGTCAGCGGGATACTTTCTATGCTCATTATAGCAAAGCTTCAAACACCTTGTCAATTCATGCGTGCGCTTCTTCCTGTTCGAGCAGGTCGAGGAGCTGCGAGATGTTCTTCTTGCCGAAGTGGAATTTCGCATCGTCGTCGATGAAGAAGCACGGCACGCTCATGATGTTGTACTGTTCCTTGATCTCGGGGAAGAGGCTCAAGTCGTAGACATCCGTCTTGACATGCGGGTTGAGCGTCGCGATGCGCTGAGCGCTCGTGACGAGCTCGGGGCACATCGTGCACGAGAGGCTTACCATGATGGTAATATGGTGATCCTCCTTGATCTTCTCGATGCGTGCGAGATCCTCGTCGGCGACCTTCTGTCCGGCGCTCGAGGCGTTGTAGAGGCCGAGCACGAAGCTCGTGAACTCGTGCCCGCCGGGGACGCCGTGGAAGGCGAGTCCCGCCCAGCTGCCGTCCGCATTGTAGATGCGCACGTTCGGCACGCCCATGCCGCCTGTGATCTCGACGGACAGCTTGTCCGTCATCTCTGCGAGCTGCGTCATGAAGTCGAGAAGCTCGCTTGAGCGCGGATCGTCACTCAGCGCGACCTCAAGGTGCAGAGGACGCTCCATGCGATCAAAGACCGTCATGAGCTGCTTCTTCATGTCGGCCGTGAAGGGGCCGGTCGTCGGAGCCGCCGCCTCTCCCTTCCCCGTGTCCTTCGCCGTGTGCTGCGCGGCGCGGCACACCTTGTGGTCTGTCTTCCGTCCCGTCTTCTCCTCCATCTTCATGGCGTACTTTTCCATCTCGGTCGCAGCGAGAGCGCCGTCTCCCGTCGCCGTCACGACCTGCCTGAGCGGCTTGATGCAGACGTCGCCCGCCGCATAGAGTCCTTCGACCGTAGTCCGCTGCTGGCGGTCGGTCACGATGTAGCCATGCTCGTCAAGCTCCGCCAGTCCCTTGACGAGATCGGTCGACGGCTGGTATCCCGCGAACACAAACACCCCGAAGGAATCTCCGCCCTCGGGTGTGAACACCGTGCGCTCGCCCGTCGCGAGATTTTTCCATGTGAGCTTTCGTGGCAGGGTGTCGCCCTCGACCGACTCGACCTCCGTCTGGAAGTGAATCGAAATCTTCTCATTGTCGCGTGCGGGCTGCGCCGTCGCGGGAGCGCATGTGAAGTCTTCCTCGCGCACGAGGATCGTCACATGCTTCGCGTACTTCGTGAGGAAGACGCTCTCCTCCGCCGCTGCAAAGCCGCCGCCGATGACGAAGACGTCCTTGCCCGTGAAGAACTCGCCGTCGCACGTCGCACAGTAGGCGACGCCGTGCCCGCGAAATTCCTTCTCGCCCGCAAAGCCGATCTGGCGCGGATGTGCGCCCGTCGCGAGCAGTACGGTAAAAGCCTCATAGTCGCCGCGGCTCGTATGCACATGCCAAGTATCGCCCTTCTTTTCGAGCGAATTGACTTCGGCGAGCAGAAACTCCGCGCCGAAGCCTTCCGCCTGACGGTGCATCTTCGCCGTGAGGTCAGCGCCGCTCGTAGGGTCGCTGCCCGGATAGTTCACAACCTCCGCCGTCAGGGCGATCTGACCGCCGAAAGTCTCCTTCTCCACCACGAGCACACGGCAGCAGGCTCTTGCCAAGTAAAGCGCGGCGGTCAGCCCCGCAGGGCCGCCGCCGATCACTACTGCATCATAAAGCTCGTTTTTTTCCGCCGCCATCTCAGAGCGCTCCCACGAGGTCGAGCGTCGGCTTCAGCGTCTCGCCGCCAGGCTGCCATTTCGCCGGGCAAACCTCGTCGCCATGCTCCGCCACGAACTTGCAGGCCTGCAGCTTCCGCAGAAGCTCGTCCGCGTTGCGGCCGACGTTGCCCGCGTTCACCTCGTAGGCGACGATCTTGCCCTCGGGGTTCACGATGAACGTGCCGCGCTCGGAAAGGCCGGCGTCCTCGATAAGCACATCGAAGTCACGCGCAAGAACGTGCGTCGGATCGGCGAGCATCGGGTAGGTGATCTTCTTGATGCGCTCGGAATGGTCATGCCATGCCTTGTGCACGAAGTGCGTGTCGCACGAGACGGAATAGACCTCGCAGCCCGCTTCCTTGAACTTCGCGTAGTTGTTCTCCAAGTCTTCAAGCTCCGTCGGGCAAACGAACGTGAAGTCTGCCGGATAGAAGAAGAATACGCTCCACTTGCCGAGCACATCCGCCTTCGTCACCGTGCGGAAGGCCTCATTCTGGTAAGCCTGTACAGCAAAATCTCCGATTTCCTTGTTGATTAACGACATTTTCAATCACTCCTAGCGAATAATTATTATTTGTTAGCTGATGAATAAAGAATATCACAGCATGCGACGATTGTCAAGCACTTTTTGAAATAAATTTTCATTCACGTCTGCTGTTCCTTTCTTTGAGAGATTCGCGTCGCCTAGAAAGGCGCATGACTCCTCCCCATAAGGGCGTGTACGACGATGGCTGCGAAGCGAAGTTCACAGGCAGCCGTCTGTTTCCATCCCCCTGGTCGGTCGATCCTACTCTTAAAATTCGCTAAGATTCAGCAATATTCCTTCTTGCGGGCAAAAAAAGTTACGATGTGAAGGCCGAGATTTTCTGCCATATCGTGCGCTTCACGAAAGGCGAAGCCGATCGCAGCCGCATTGTGCGCATCCGAGCCGAGCGTGACCTCGCGCCCGCCCAGATCGCGGTAGCGACGGAAGATCGGCACGAGCGACGACTTGCCCTGCGGCGCGTCGAAGCGGCGCGTGTTCAGCTCAAGCACGGTGTCCGTCTCGATGAGTGCAGCAAGTACCTCGTCGATCTCCTCACCGTAGGCCGCATAGGTCAGTTCCGTATCGAGGTAAGCGGCATAGCGTGCGATGTAGTCGATGTGCGCGAGGATGTCGATGAAGTCGCCGTGCGAGCGCACGCAGTGCGCCATCGTTTTGAGGTAGAGTCGGTAGACCTCGTCCTTTTTGCGTCCCTCGTAGAGAGTCTCGTAGTAGAGGTCGAAGCCCATGAGCGTGTGGATTGAGCCGATGACCTGATCGAAGGGCGCTCGAAGGAGGAAGGCGCGGTTCTTTTCGGCAAGGCCTTCCTGCATGCCGAGTTCGACGCCGAGCCGAAGCCGCTCTCCCTTGCCGCGAAGCGCTTCGTACTTCTTCCAGTAGTCTTCGGGCGAAAAGGTGAAGTCCTTCTCGCCCGGAAAGTCCATGTCCTCGTGCTCAGTGAATACCGCGCCGACGCCGAGCTTTGCGGCTCTTTCGAGTGCGTCCTCGGCCTTCATCGCGGAGTCAGCGGAGACTTCCGTGTGCATGTGACTGTCGAATATCATGCTTCTCCCTCCATTTGCATGGCAGAAAAGACGTTGGCAAGGCGCGCGAACTCGGCAAGACTCAGCGTCTCGCCGCGCCTTTTCTCGTCGATCGCGGCCGCGTCCAGCGCACGGCGCACGGCATCCTTCGACGCTCCCGTGCCGAGGAGCGCGTTGGCGAGCGTCTTGCGCCTCTGGCCGAAGGAGGCGCGCGCGACGCGGAAGAACATGCGCTCGTCGGTTACCTCTACAGGCGGTTTCCCGCGCTTTTGGCACGCGATGACGGCGGAGGCGACCTCGGGCGCAGGAATGAAGGAGCGCGGCGCGACCTCACGCACGATGCGCGGCTCCGTATGGTACTGCACGGCGACGGAGAGCGCACCGTAGATCTTCGAGCCGGGCGCGGCGATCATGCGTTCCGCCACTTCCTTCTGCACCATGGTCACGATGTGTGTGAGGGGCAGATGCTGCTCAAGAAGTGCGAGGAGGATCGGCGTCGTGATGTAGTAGGGCAGATTCGCCGCGACTTTGAACGGCTGATTTTCCATGAGGGCACGGATGTCCGTCTTCAAGATGTCGCCGGGCACGATGCGCAGATGATCGTAGGCAGCGAGCGTCTCGGCGAGGACGGCAGGCAGCTTCTTGTCGAGTTCGACGGCGGTGACGCGTGCGCCGGCTTCGAGAAGCCCCTGCGTCAGCGTGCCGATGCCCGGGCCGATCTCCAAGACGCGGTCGCCTTCTTCAATTTCCGCCGCCGCCACGATGTCCTTGACGACAGAGCCGTCGACGAGGAAGTTCTGCCCGAGCCGCTTCGAGGCGCGAAGGCCGAAAGCCTTCAGAATGTGACGCGTGACGGCAGGACTGGCAATCTCGGGAGCGATCATAATGCGCCTCCTTTCGCGGCTGCTTTCGGCTCGTCATTTCGCACGGCAGCCATTTCAGCGCCGTCCTCCAATGACGCCAGCGCCGCCTCGAACTCCTCACGCGTCACGCCGTAGCTGTTGAGGCGCTTGCAGAATGTACGCGCGTTCGCCCAGCCGACGCCGAGCTGCTCGCCGAGCTGCGCGCGCCGCCGACTCGCATCCTCGCCGCCCGAAAGCCCCGCGAGGATGAGATCTCGGCTCGTAAAGACTTCGCGCGGTGTGATCGTGCACGTGCGCACCTTGGCAAGTGCTCGGCGGATCGACTCGGGCGAGGCCTGCTCGACGCCGATGTCGTCGTTCGCTGTCGCCTCCTCCTTCGGGATGAAGGCATGACCCGCCTCGGGAAATCTCTTCGCGAGGAAGCGCCTTATGCGCTCGCCCGCAGAATCCGGATCGGTGAGGATGATGATGCCGCGCCTCTTGTACGCCGCCTCGATGTCGGCGAGCGCACGCCTGCCCAGCGAGAAGCCGCCCGTCACGATGCAGTCGGCGTCGAGCGCCTTGCGGACGGCGACGACGTCCATCTTTCCTTCCACAACAAGAACTTCTTTCAGCATATCTTTCCCTTCCACAAAGGGGCTGTGCATAAGCCCGCTTCGACTCATGCACAGCCCTCGTTCACTGCAAATCATATATCCGCCTTCCACAGGGGCGGTTTTGCGAGCGGCGCACAATGTCCGCTTTGCGGACACTGTGCATGTATTCCTCACAGGATGCGCCGCACCGCTTCGTAAATTTTTTCATGCACCGCCTCGCGCGAAAGCGGCTCGCCCGCCTCGCTGCAGCGGATGCGCTGCCAGCCGCAGCGCGCGGCAAGATTGACCGACGCCCGATGGCAGCGCACGAGGTAATCCTCGTCGCGCTCGTGGATATCCTGTGCCACGCCGCTTGCTGCTGCGCGCGCTGCGATGAGGCGACGACTCACGGCTGGATCCATATCGAGAAAGAGGACGAGATCGGGGCGCGGCAGCGCAAGCTTTTCGTACTCGAAATCCTCAAGCCACGCGAGGAAAGCCTCGCGCTCAGCCGCATCCTCAATCTTCACGGCCTGATGCACCATGTTCGCCGTCGTGTAGCGGTCGGCGAGGACGATCGCGCCCGCCTCAAGATCCGCACGCCATTTCGTCTGAAACGAAGCGTAGCGGTCGACGGCAAAGAAGGTGGATGCAGCGTAGGCGTCGACTTCGGACGCACGTTCGCCGAAATCGCCGCCGAGGTACATGCGCACGAGCGCCGACGACGGCGAAGCATAATCGGGGAACTCGACCTGCCGCACGCAGCGGCCTTCGGCGACGAGCCTTTCCTTGAGCATCTTCGTTTGCGTCGCCTTGCCCGAGCCGTCGCCCGCCTCCAAGACGAGGAGTTTCCCATTCGCCTGCAAGCTTCCAACCTCCTTCACACTTCCGCGATTTCCATCCTTGGGGCAGCTTCTGCGCTCACTCCACACACGGCACATGGAGGATGAACTTCGTGCCCTTGCCGAGATCGCTCTCCAGCTCGATGCCGATCGCATGCTGCTCAGCGATCCAGCGCGCGATCGAAAGCCCGAGTCCCGTGCCGCCCGGCGCATCCTTGCCGCGCGTCCGCGCGGAATCGACGCGATAGAATCGCTCGAACACCTTGTCCTGATGCTCCTTCGCGATGCCGATGCCGTTGTCGGCAAGCGTCAGAACCATCTCGCCCGCGCCGCGGCGCAGCTCAATCGTGATGCGGCCGCCCTTGGGCGTATACTTCATGCTGTTTTCGAGGATGATGCGCATCATGTGCTTCATAAGCAGCGGATCGGCGTAGACCGCGCCCGGTTCATTTGCAAGAAGCTCGACCTCGTGCCGCGTCGCGATGAGCGCCATCTTCTTCACGACATCCTCAACCAGAGGCGCGAGTTCCAACCGCTCCTTATGCATGGCGAGCCGCTTCTGGTCGGCGCGTGCGAGGAACAAGAGCTTCTCGATCAACCCCTGCATGTCCTCGGCTTCAGAGGCCATGGCAGCGAGTCCCTCTTCGAGCGTTTCAGGATCGCTTGCGCCCCAGCGGCGCAGCATGTCCGAATAGCCGCGAATGACCGTCACGGGCGTCCGAAGCTCGTGCGAGGCGTCGGATACGAAGCGCCGCTGCTGCTCGAATCCTACCTGTATGCGATCAAGCATGTGGTTGAACGTCTCGGCAAGCTCGGCAAGCTCGTCCTTGACAGGAGGTACAGCGATGCGCCGCCCAAGGTCGGTGACCTCAAGGGAACGCGCCGCCTGCGTCATCGTGCGGATCGGCCGCAGGATGCGGCAGCTGATGAAGTAGCCGGCGGCGAGCGCCAGAACGATGCCCGCGAGATTCGTGATGGTCAGCACCTTCTGCAAAGTCGTGAGGAAGTGACGCTCCGCTGTGATCGTGCGGAAGAAGTGCAAAACATAGGTATGTCCGCTCTGGTTGATGATGATCTTGTGGTAGTAAATGTGTGTATTGCCAATGGTCGAAACGTACATTGCCGAATTCGCCCAAAGCGGTGGATGCTGGTCAATGTGCGCCTCGACGAGGCGGATAGACGGATAGTGCGTATCCGACTCGTAGACAACAGGGCCATCCGCGCCCTCCGTCACGCGCAGCACGACGCCGGGCATCAAGAGATCGTCCTCGTAGATGGAGAAGGCGAGTGGATAACGATGGCGCATGTCGGGCGCCGTCTCGTTAAAAATCTCCGTGCCATGCTCGATCGCGGAGAGCACATGCTCCTGTGATCGCGTAAGTTCGATCTCCGCCTGATGATAGAGGGAATAATAGATACCGATGGCGGAAACGATGCTCGTGAACACGAGCACGAAGACGAGCACCGCCGCATAGACGAGCGTCAGCCACGTCGATATGCGCATGTGGCGCGAGGAGCGCAGGCGGGAAAGTGCACGCCAGAGCCACCTAGCCTTTGATCGCATAGCCGACGCCCCGCACCGTGTAGATGTACTTGTCGTCGAAACGCTCATCAATCTTCGCACGCAGATAGCGGATGTAGACATCAACCACGTTCGTGTCTCCTACGTAATCGTAGCCCCAAACCTCCTGCAGGATCTGGTCGCGCGTGAGGACATTGGGCTTGTTGCGCAGCATATATTCAAGAAGTGAATACTCCTTCTTCGTCAGTTCAACGAGATCTCCCTTGACGCGCACCTCGTAGCGCCCCGGATAGAGCACGAGATCCTTGACGGCGAGCACGCGTTCGTCGCGATTACCCGCCTCGTTCGCCTTGTGCACGCGAATCGCCGCGCGCACGCGGGCCAGCAATTCCTGGATAGCGAAGGGCTTCGTGATGTAGTCGTCCGCGCCGATGTCGAGTCCGTTGACCTTATCCTCGACATCGTCCTTCGCCGTCAGCATGATGATCGGCACATCGCTGATCTCGCGCACACGGCGGCAGACCTCAAGGCCATCCATATCGGGCAGCATGATGTCGAGGAGAACGAGATCATACTGCTCCTGCACGATGCGCTCGTAGGCGCGGCGTCCGTTCTCCTCGGACTCCGTCTCAAAGCCCTCGTGCTCCAGCTCCATCTGCAGAAAGCGCGCGATGCGCCTCTCGTCCTCGACGATCATGATCTTCTTCGGGGATTCTGCCGTCTCCGCCGCACTCACGGCTTCCGCCGTTGTGCTTTTCGTTGCTTTTTCTGCCTTTGCTGCTCTCGCCATGCTGTATCCTCCTGTTCTTCACTGCGCCCCGCGCTTCTTTCGTGCGGACGCTTCCTCTCATCACTCCCGGCGGCTTATAGGAAGCGCGGACACCCCCCACTGCATCCTATCGAAGTCGCTCGCGAAGGAGCGACAAAAAGCTTGCAGCCGCCGCCGAAAGTGGGCGATCACGTTTCCACGCGATCACCGTATGCGTCAAGATCTCCGGCTCGACGATCCGCTTGCAGACCATCGATTCATCTGTCAGAAGGCTCTTCGCCGACTGCGGTAAGATCGCCGCGCCGAGTCCCGCCTTCGCTGCCAGGACATCCTGTACGATGCTGTCGCTCAGGCACAGGATGCGCGGCTCGAAACCTGCCTTGCGGCAGGCGGTAAGAAAGATGCCCTGCCAACGAAGCGGGATAATGATTGACTGCTCGGCAAGCTCTGCGAGCCGCACGAAATCTTCGGCCGCACCGCAGGGCGCCGTGCGGTTCATCATCGCCGCGAGCGGTTCGTTCGCGAGCACGATGGATTCGTAGTTCTCGCGCTCAACCTCCGTGCGCGTGACGGCGATCTCGATAAGCCGGTTGTCGAGCATGTCGAGAACTCGTGCGCCCTCAGCCTCGAAGATCTGGAATGTCACGCGCGGATGCGTCTCGTGAAACGCCGCCAGAAGCCCCGGCACGAGATTTGCGCCCGAGCTTGTGATCGTGCCGATGCGCACCTCGCCCGCCGTGCCTTCGCCCACATCTTGGATCTCGCGCACCGTGCCGTCGACAAGGCCTAGAATCTGCTCGACGCGCTCCTTGAGCACGCGCCCCGCCTCCGTCAGTCGGATGCGGCGGCTGCCGCGCTCGAAGAGCTTCACGCCGAGCGCACTCTCCAGCCGCTTCATCTGCCTCGACAGCGCGGGCTGCGCCACGGCGAGCCGCCCTGCGGCATGGCTGATATTGCCTTCCTCCACGATCGCATAAAAGGCGCGCATGTCCTTGATGTCCATTCTTTCTTCTCCCCTTCGGCGCCAAAGCGCCCGTGCAGCATCCAGCCGCCGCACAGTGTATACTCTTCTTATTATAGGGGGGAATCTTTCGCAAAGCAAATGAATTTACTATGAAAGTCCAAGAAGCCAAGCCGAAGGCGCAGGCTGATTGGCTCTTTCATGTAAGGCGTGTGGGCACAGTGTGCCGCTTTGATGAAACTGCTGCGAGAAACGGGCGCAAAAGCAACTCATGCCGCTCTGCGCAACGGCTGAACATATGCCCACAGAGTTTACTATGAAAGTCCAAGAAGCCAAGCCCAAAGGGTGTAGATGATAATAATTATATTTTTAATTTATAAAACTCCAACTTTGTAATTGTATTCATTTTTATTTTCTTTTATAATAGAAACCGCAATTCATTTCATACTCACCAAGGAGGAAACAGCATGGCAAGGAAGAGATTCCGTCCCCGCGATTACAAGCTGCTCTCGCTGGGCGTAGCGCTTTGGCTGGCGGCGCCTTTGGGTGCGGCGCACGCAGAAGAGGCTCCCCCGCAGGAGACACAGCGCGTTCAGACGGAAGCCGTCGACGTCGAAGCTCAGGCGGCTCAGGAAGAAGCGAAGTACGAGTCGCAGCAGAAGACGATCATCACGAAGGAAGACATCGAGAAGAAACAGGCGAAATCTGTCGAAGAAATCATCTTCTCCGAGACGGGCGTCTCGCGCACGGTCGACGCTATGGGACGCGTCGGCGTTTCAATCCGCGGCGCAGAGCCGCGCCACACGTTGATCCTCGTAGACGGTCAACCTGTCATGGGCGACTTCGCGAAGTATTATGGCGCGGCGGACGAAGTCATGCGTCTCGGCACAGAGAACGTCGAGCGCATCGAGATCATCCAGGGCGCGGCAAGCGCGAAGTACGGCTCGGACGCCATCGGCGGTGTCGTCAACATCATCACGAAGAAGGCAGCAAAGTCTCCTTCCGTGAAATTCAACATAGAAGGCCGCTCGACGGAAATGGATTCCATCTTCCCCTACCGCAACATTTTCCTCCGCGCTGATTCTGGTGCCATGGGCAAGGTGCAGCTCGGCGTTTACGGAAGCAAGCGCGACATCATGCCGGTATATAGCGACGAGGCGCGTATCCAGACGGGGCTTGCCTCGTATGTCACGGATTTCGAAGATAACAGTCTGCGCTACTACGGGGAAGCAACGAATCTCGGAATGGTCGGCAGCTACAAAGCTAACAAGAACAATACCTTCAATTTCCGTGCGGAACGCTACACGGAGAACCTCGATCGCTATGTCAAGCGCACGGATTCCCTTATGGAGCCGCAGCAACACTACAGTCGCAGATCGGGACGCAACACCTACAACTTAGGATGGACAGGACGCAACAAAGATACGGACTGGAACATCGAGTTCAACTACGCCCGCCTTTTGGAGAACGATCTCACGCTGACCAGCAACTACGGCCGCTCTTCCTATACGGGAAAAAACATGCTGAACTATGTCGACAACGTCGATCATGCTCAGATGAACATCGATGCGACCTTCAACACGCAGCTGAACGACAAGCATCTGCTCACCTACAGCCTCGGCTATGCGCACGAAACGGGATCGGGCAGCCGCCTCAAGAGTGCGCCGAAAACCTCGCTGCGCAGAATCGACCCGTGGGACTACGACAAAAGCCTGCTCGTCGTGCAGCGCGACGCCAAGGATTACGGGCTGAAAAAAGGCGACGTCGCCTCCTTTATCCATGCACACAAACTTCTGCCCGATGCTGAGCGCGGCCTGCGCTGGGATGTGGACAACGAACTTTACGGCTATGTGAGCGGCGATTCGAACTCCTACAAACCCGAATTCACCTACGAGGATTATCTGAAATACTCCAACGACGGCGCGAAAAACTTCTATTCGACGCTGGACGCGATCGACGCCGACGGCGCTAGAGCACGCTACGATGCCTTTAACAGTAGGGTTGGATCCGAGAATACGGACCATCTCATCGGCTGGAATCGCGATTTCGACGGGCTGTCCTACTACAGCGATCCCAACAAGATCTTTAACTACACGCTCAACGGCAAGCTCTTCAAAGAAATCCAGGAATCCCTAAAGAATCAGGTCATTGTCGGCGAGGCATCCATCAATAAATATCACATCACCATCGGTGATACATGGATGATGAATAACAACACCATCTTCTCGCCCATCGTACGTCTCGACCACAGCAGCCTTTTCGGCACGCATGTGACGGCAAACTTCGGCATTACGCACAACATCAATGGCAACCCCCACCTTCGCTTCAAGTCCAACATCGGTACGGGCTACTCCGAGCCGGGCATGGGCGAGTTGTACTACAACTGGGAGATGTACGGAGGCAGCCCCGTCGACCAAGATCGTGCACGCCTTGGTTGGTATTGGACTGGCAATCCGAACCTGAAGCCCGAGAAGTCCGTTAACTTCGACATCGGTATCGAAGGAGAGACAAAGAAGACCACGATGCGGGCGAACCTCTTCTACAACTCGATTCGTGACTACATGACCACTTACTACACGGGCTATAATATCGACTTCCATCCGAATCTTAAAACCGCGGAAAAACTCGGTTACCCCCCCGATATGCTCTACAGCTTCAAAAATATCGGCAAGGCGGAGATCACAGGTCTGGAACTGGAAGTGAAGCAAAAGTTCGACAAGCATTGGTCTGGAAAATTCGGCTACACTTACCTCCATGCAATTAACAAGAGCGATCCGAATATGCCGCGTCAACTTCTTGATAAGCCCAAGCATAAGATTGATATCGGCATCGATTATGAGAATCCTGCCAGCGGCTTTCGTGCGTCCCTTTGGGGGGACTATTATATCCACATGCTCGACAGCAACTCTGTTACGGGCGGTGCGAACTACATGAAGATGGACAGCGATATGAGGGGAGGCTACATCTTCGAGAACCAGTATGCAACCCCTGGAGCCCGGCGCTACCAGCGCAAGACCTTCGGCATTTGGAATCTCATGCTCCAAAAGAAGTTCGGCGAGGACGCGATGGCGTACATCGGCATCGATAACATCTTCAACCATCGTGACGATGATCGCGCGACACAAGCACGCGTCTATCGTCTCGGTGCCAACTTCGCCTTCGGTCCGGACAGCAACACCAAGCCAAAAACGCCTCTCACAGAGGAGGAAAAGGTTGCTCTCGCCGTACAGGAAGCCGATTCGGCAAAGGAATTTCTCTCGCAGTCGAGTGGAACTTCCGTCAAAAACTCGACCGATGCGCTTTTTGATCATTCCTTCGACACCAAAAAGCCGCTGGGTGTGGACCTCATCGGTGACTATCGCTTCGAGTGGGATTCCCACGGCGGCTCGAATCGCCCGCCCGTCAAGATGACGGCTGATTCGTCAGTCGGCTCCGCTGAAAAGAACATGAATGACCCCAAGGAGAACGGATTCGCTCAGCGTCTGCGTCTCGGTGTCAACGCGCGGCTCAGCGATCATCTGAACGTTTCCTTGCTCGCCTCCGCATCGGGCAAGGATGGCACGGAAACAAGGACGACCAATCCCGAATCGCATGGTCTCAACAATCTGCGCATCGGTACCCTAGATGTTACCTATCACGAAGGGAATTTCGACATCTCCCTCGGGCGTCTGCAGGAACGCATGGGGGTCACGGGATATTATTTCGGCAAGGATTTCGACGGCATCCGTGCCGCATGGACGAACGACCGCACACAGGTGCACCTCGGCTACGGCACATTCGAGCACAGCACAGGCATATCTGACTCAGCCTACACCCATGCGACGCACGCGGTCTTCTACCGCCCACCGACCATCGCCGAATTCATCGGTCTGAATCGTTCCCTCTTCGGAAGTACGTTCGATACCCCTGCGCCCGTCGCAGATGCGAACGACAAGATGAACTTCTATCAGCAGCTGACGGCAGCAAAGGCACGCGGTGCAAGCGTCGCGGAGCAGGCGGCCATCGTGAAGCGGATGTACGACATCGCGACCGCCGCATACGGCAGCGATCTACTGCGAAAGAATGAGCAGGACGAGACCGAACGCATGCAGATGAACGCGCCTGGAACTGTCAATTATCAATACCTCGATTCGAGCAACACGCTTCAGACAGGAACGATCGGCTCCTTTGAAACACTTGTCTGGGGATTCGATCATCCGGAAGATAAAGAAAACTTCTATATGACGATGGCGGACTACCCAAGTGTCCTCGACGGTGATGGCTCTGCGGCATTGCAGAAATGGTGGGCTACAAACAAGGCGAAGGTCATGACGATGTATGAAAACATCGCCAAGGCGAACGCCGGCACCGGCGCGACGAATATCACGCTCACGACATCCGAGAACGACGTTTACAACGCGCTGTTCAACGACAACTTCGTCAGCGAAACGACAGACGATGCGCTCCCGGGAACATACTACTACCCGAAAACTATCACGTCATACTTCAATTCCCTCGGCAAGCGGCTGTACTGGACGGAATATGCAAGCGCCCTACCCCGCGATGCCCTCGCAAAATACACGGGCACGCCGATCCGCGCGGAGGGAACGGTTCTGGAAAGCGACCGCATTCCGCCCATCGAAAAGGCCTTCTTCGTACAGGCGAAGCACGCACTCACACCGAATCTCGGCCTCTCCCTCTGGTATCTCGGCTCGACCAGCAATAAGACGTTCCAGGCGCTCCACGCCAACGGACATGGCAATGACACGTATACATACGACAAGCTCGCGAGCGTCATCGGCATCGGTGCACGCTGGAAGATCGGTGCCAACGCGGCCATCTCTGTCGATTACGGCCAGAATCGCACGGACTTCGCTCGCCATATGAACGGTCATACCATCTACGAACACGTCTCGGGAACGGATCGCTTCAACATCAACGGTCATGCGGACGGCGGCACGCCGCATTTTTGGACGGTGCGCTTCGATATAGGCAGAAGCGACATGGACGTCAAGGGCAGCTGGAATGTCTTTGCCGACTACAAGCGCTTCGATCACGGCTCTTTCTTCGGCGGCAACGGCACGAACTACCTGCCCGACCGCTATCTTGACGGCATCCGAAGCTTCAGCATCGGTGCAGGCTATGTACCTATGAAGAACCTTCTCGTCGAGCTGTTCTACACGTTCGATGCAAAGGGCATCGGCAAGCGCGACACGCTGTACGGGCCTGAGAGCTTCTCTCTCGGCAACTATGCACGGGCGCAGGTCACCTACCGCTTCTAAGCCCCCGCTGAAAGCAAGCAGCTTCAAAGAAGCAAGCAAAAAAACAGGAGCACAGACCCCTCGAGGTCTGTGCTCCTGTTTTTTTGCTGCCGTACGTCCTGCCCTACAAAGCACCGTCAGGGTGCAGTTTGAGCTTGCCATCGAGGAAGATGTAGTCGCTGTCGTCGCCTTGGATGTGCCAACGCTCGCGCTCGCCTCGCCGCCGAATTCACGCTCCCATGCCCGTCCCGCATAGCATTGCCCGTGTTCTTGTCCTTTTTGCTGTAGCGGAAGCCGAGACGCAGGCGATGCGAGTCGATGTCAGCGAAGTCGTAGGCGTCGCCCGTGACGGAGGCGACCGTGACATTGCCGAGGTTCAATGTTATTCGACGCCGCGCCCATGGATCTGCCGCCTGTGACGGCTGCGGCGTTCGCGCGGACGTTCACGGTGTTGCCCGTCGTCGTGTTGCCGATGGCAGAGCGGCCGCCCCATATATACGTGCCGTCACTCTCAGCCGTCGTCGCGCCCTTGAAGATCAAGCGCGAATAGAGAATCTTCCTGCCCGTCGCGTCCTTTTCCAGCGTGACCTCCGCCGTATCGCCTGTTCGTACGACCGTGTTCACGCCGTCGCGCACGACGATGCCGCCCGACGTGTTGTTCTCGATCAGCGTGCCCGCAGGGGTGCTCGGCGAGCCGTAGATGGCGATGTCCTTGAGGCTCTTGAACTTCGTGCCCGTCGAATCGCGCAGCGTGAGGTGCGGCTGCAGCGTATCAGTAAAATAGAAGTTGACCTTGTCGAAATTGACGATGTTCTTCGCTCGGGCGCTCGCCTTGACATTGAGCGTATTGCCCGCATAGGCGGCACGATTGCCGCCCGATGCGCCGAAGATATACTTCGCGATTCGATAGCCCGCCTTCATCTCATTTTTCCCGTCACCGAGGTTGACGACGTTGCCCTTGATCTCGCTGACATTGCCGGCGGAATACGCAGCATAGACGTTGTTCAGATCGCCGCCCGTGATCGTGACGATATTCCCCATTAGGGCGCCGCCGCGCCGCGTATAGCCGCCGTAGACGTCCCCGCGGAAGACCCCACCCGCGGCGGTGACCTCGTTGTGCGCCACATTGCCTGTGGAATCCGCTTTTTCAAGCGAGCCGCCGCATACCGCTTTCTTCAATGTGCCGCCCGTGATCGTAACCGTGTTGTGCGTCACATCGCCCGTGGCATGCGCACCGCCGAAAGCGCCACCGTAGACCTTTCCCGCAATCGTCCCGCCTCGGATGACGACATGATTCCTATGGATTCGCCCCGCCGCATTCGTGCTGTTGGAAAAGCCGCCGTAAAGAGACTCCGTCTTGCCGCCGTTCACCTCGACGGTGTTCTCTTCCGCCTTGCCGCTGCGTCCGACGTAGCCGCCGACCAGCCATTCGGCAAACGACATCGTCCCCGCATCGAAGCGAACCCGATTCTCTCTCGCATGACCTGTGCCCCATGCCGCGCCGCCATAGATGGAGGCGATCTCCGTCGTCGCGCCCTTGATGCGCACTGTATTGCCATCGGCGTTTCCTATGCCTCGGGCAACGCCGCCGAAAACGCTCAGCGTATCCTCTTGATACTGATTGACCGTCAAGCTGTTGCCCGACGCATCCTCGCTGCCCGTCCCGACGCTCGCCGCACTGTTCGGCGTACTGGGAGCATCGGGGTTCGGCACATTCCTCTGGGGCGGATGCGTGCTGTCGATCGTCACATCCGCAGCAAAGGCGAAGGACGGCACAAAGAATGCTCCGCCGCTCAGAGCAATCGCTGTAAAAAGCGCCAAGGATGGGCGCGAGAACTTCTTGTTGGACATTCGTTTTCTCCTCTTGGGTCTTTAGGCGTGAAACTTTTTCTATAACTAGATATTTCGATTCATTATAGCAGTTTCTTCCCGTCTGAGCAACCAGAGGGTCACAACGAAATTATTTCATCAGCTCTTCCTGCGCAGCGCGAGGTTTTTCGCCCTTGGCGCGGCGCACGCGGCGGTAGCTGCCGTCGGGATGCATGAGCCAGGCGCGCGTGTTGTCGGCGAGGTATGTGGCAAGGAGCGCGAGCAGGCGCTTCTTGTGCGCCTTTTTGCGCACGGGCGTCATGAGTTCGATGCGGTTGTTGAGATTCCTCGGCATCCAGTCGGCGGACGAGAGGAAGACGTCCTCCTTGCCGCCGTTATAGAAGCAGAAGATGCGGCTGTGTTCGAGGAAGCGGCCGACGATGCTGCGCACGCGGATGTTTTCGCTGACGTCCTTGAGTCCGGGACGCAGCACGCAGATGCCGCGCACGATGAGATCGATTTTGACGCCTGCCGCCGAGGCTTCGTAGAGTTTGGCGATGATGAAGCGGTCGAGCAGGGAATTCATCTTCGCCGCGATGTAGGCGCGTTCGCCCCGCTTGGCGTGCGCTATTTCCCGCTCGATGCTCTCGGTGATGCGCTCCCTTAGCGTCAGCGGGGCGACGGCGAGGCGGTTCCAGACGGGCGGATCGGAGAAGCCCGAGAGAAAGTTGAAGAACGCCGAGGCGTCGACGCCCGTGAGGACGTCGGCGGTGAAGAGGCCGACGTCGGTGTAGATCTTCGCCGTCGCGCCGTTGTAGTTGCCCGTCGCTAGGTGGCAGTAGCGGCGGATGCCGTCTTCCTCGCGCCGTATGACCATCGTGATCTTCGAGTGCGTCTTGAGTCCGAGGATGCCGTAGATGACGTGGCAGCCCGCTTCTTCGAGGCGGCGCGCCATGAGGATGTTGTTCTCCTCGTCGAAACGCGCCTTGACCTCCATGAGCACGGTGACCTGCTTGCCGTTTTTCGCGGCCTCTTCGAGCGCGGCGATGATGGGCGAGTCGCCTGCGACGCGGTAGAGCGTCTGCTTGATGGCGAGCGTGCGCTCGTCGGCGGCGGCACGGGCGAGGAAGTCTTCCACGATGGCGAAGGAGTCGAATGGATGGTGCACGAGGATGTCGTCCTTTTCAATCGCCTGCCAGATGTCGCCTTCGGCGGCAAGCTCTGCCGGGCGCGGGGAAAAACGCGGGTAGCGCAGGCGGTCGAAGCCCGCGAGATTGGCGAGCGCGGCGAAGAAGGCCGCGCCGAGCGGGCCTTTCGCGCGATAGACGTCCATTTCCTCTAGGGAAAGCTGCTCCTTGAGGAAATCGAGGAGATCGGCGGGAAAGTCCTCGGCGACTTCAAGGCGCACGGCTGCGCCCTTGCGCCTTTTTTCGAGCGATTTCTCGACTTCTGCCAAGAGGTCTTCGACATCGTCGCGGATGTCGAGGTCGGCATCGCGCGTGAGGCGGAAGGCCGCCGTCTGCACGATTTCCCAGCCCGTGAAGAAGCGTGCGGCGAAGAAGCGCAGAATGTCCTCCAAGAAGAGGAAGGTCGGCTCGCCCGGCAGTTTCCACAGGCGGTCGAGCACGGGCGCGGGCACGGGAACGATGGCGAGATGCTCTGCGCTTTCGCCCGCACGGCGAAGTTTCACGGCGAGGTTCAGGCTGCGGCTCGCGAGGAAGGGAAAGGGGTGCGCGGGGTCGAGCACCATGGGCGTGACGACGGGATAGATCTCGCGCTCGAAAAGCTCCGCGAGCCACAGCGCCCGCTCCCCCGTCAGCTCTTCGGGGCGCACGAAGCCTATGCCCTCTGCGGCGAGTTCTCGGGTGACGAGCGCGAGGCAGCGATAGATCGCGCGGTATTGGCGGTGCGCCTGGCGCGAGACGGCGAGCATCTGCTCGCCGGGAGAAAGGCCCGCGATGTCCTTGTGCGCGACGCCGCTCGCGACGAGGTGCTTTAAACCGGCGACGCGGATCATGAAGAATTCATCGAGGTTCGAGCAGGCGATGGCGATGAAGCGCAGGCGCTCCAACAGAGGATTCTCCTCGCGCGTCGATTCCTTGAGGACGCGCTGGTTGAAGCTCAGCCACGAACATTCGCGGTTCAGGAAATAGGCTCTTTTCAACATGTCCATGACGATTCCTCCTCACGCTTTGCACAGGACAGGCTCGATGCCGAAGATTTCACGAAAGAGCGCGGCGGCGCGTGCGAATGTCCAGCGAATCAGGGAGATGTCCTCTTCCGCCTCGAAGCGGACGCAAAGCTCCTCCTTCGAGAGCTTGACGGAGAGCTTTGCAATCTTGCCGCTGTGCCCTTGGTCGAGTGCGTCCGCAAGCCGCAGGATGGCACATAGCTTGAGCATCGTGACCTGCTGCTCGTGCGAAAGGCGCGCATAGTGCTCATCCTTGCTGCCGGGATTCTCGCGGTTGTAGTAGTAGGCGACGCTCGCGACGATTTCCTTTTCCGCCTCGGAAACGCCGAAGAAGTCGGTGCCCATGATGATTTGATAGGAATAGCGGCTGTAGTGGCGCAGGTTGATGAACTTGCCCGTCTCGTGCAGGATCGCGCTGAGTCTGAGCAGCAAGAGTGCGCGCGAGGAAAGCCCATGTGCGCCGCCCAAGGCGCAAAAGATCTCCGTGGCCGCCCGCTCGACGCGCGCGCAGTGCTCTCTCGTCGAGCCGTACTTCTCCGCCGTCGTGCGTGCGAGCTGCACGGTGCGCTCTTCCTGCTCGGCGAGGCACGAAAGTTCCGCCAGCTGTGCGCCGCGATAGACGCTGTAGCTCATGAGAAATGTCGTGCCCATGAGGAACATGCCCTTGACGCGCGTCGCACGCACGACTTCGCCGTAGAGGAGCAGCGTCGGCATCAGGAGATGGGCGCGGCTTTCCGTGACGGCGCAGCGCGTCATGAGCTTCTGCGGCGTCAGCCCCGCGAAGGAGTCGAGGAAGCGCAGGAAGTCCTCGCCCTCTACGAACGTATACGCGCCTTTCGCGCCCGGCGCGAGGAGCGCGGCGACGGTGCGCGCTTCGAGTCCCGAGAGCACGAGATGACGGATCGCATGATGCTCGATGCTCGGCCAGAGCGGCGAGAGAGTCGCGTGGATGTAGTCGCGCACGGCGGAGGGAAAGGTCAGGCTCTCGCGTTCCTTCTCACTGAAATGCTCAAGGATGCTCAGGCTGCCGCTCGCGACGTTCTGCTGAAAGAGCAGCCTGCCCGCCTGCCAGCCCGTGAGGCCGAGCCCGCTCGACGTGATGTCCATGAGCAGCACGGGCTTTTCGCCGAAGTTCTCTGCATTCTCCAAAAGCTCGTGACTCAGGGCGAAGAACTTGTAGTAGATCTCCTGCGTCATGTCGGCGACTTCAACCGCAAAGCCTGTGCGAATGCGAATCTGATCGAGGATGCCGAGGCGGTTTTCCGCCTCGCGCAGGACGGACGTGCCGATGGCGAAGACCTGCGTCACGCCGTAGTCGGCGAGAAGGCGGCGAAAGCCTGCGAGGATGCGGCAAAGCTCGCGAATCGAGTCAAAGGAGAGCCGCCCGCGACGGAACACCTCCTCGCCGAACCGCGTCTCCTTGCGCACGCGCTCGATGATCTCAACATCGTCGAGCGCGGCGAATGATGCGATGAGGAGGCTCGTATGAACAGAGCCGATATGCACGACGCCGTAGGTGAATCGCTGCTTCATGGGGCGTGTCGCCTCCTTTCTTTCGTTCTATTATAGCATAGGATCGGTTCTTTTTATCTCCATCATTTTATTGTTAAATGATGGAGATAATATTGTATTTGATGGAGATAAAAAGGCGGCTGTCCATATAAAAACAGGACGCCGCAGGAAAATTCCCCTCCTGCGGCGTCCTGTTTTTATTTATGCGATTTCCCAAGCCTTACCAGAACATTTGCACGCGCGTGTAGAAGGTCTTCGCGCTGCGGTCGCTTCCGAGCGACTTGCCGTGGAAGTAGGCCATGTCGATGTTCGTGTTCTTCATCGGCGCGTAGCTTGCGCCGATGACCCAGCCTTTCGTGCCGTACTCGCCGCCCGCCACGGGGATCTTGTAGGTCTGGCGGTGCAGCTCGTAGGTTGGCATGAGCGTGCTGTAACCGCCGAGGTGGCGATAGGCGAGGTACATGCCCCACGAGCCGGGGTTCGCGACGTTCGAGCCTTTGTAGTTGAGCTGAACGTCTGCCGATTGGTTGTAGTTGTCCGCTTCGAGATTCCTCGCGTAGTGCGCGGAGAGGGCGACATCTTTCGTAAACTTGTATTTGCCGCCGACAGAGAGGATGCCCGCCTTGTCCGTCACGGCGCCGTCGCGATAGGCGGGCAGGAACTGGAACACGTCCGAATCATAGTGGCGGTAGGCGACGCCGGCCTGCAGTTTTCCCGTCGCATGATCGACGCCGATGGCGTAGTGATTCGCCGTGTAATCCGAGGCCGTGCGGCCGCCGAGCTTGTCGCTACCGGAGACGCTGAGGGCGGCGTTCCCCATGTTCCAGCGTCCGCCTTCGACCATGACCTTCGTCTTTGTGCCGTAGGTCAAGATCGCGCCCGAGAACCAAGAGTCGGCGACGAGGCCGTCGTCGGAGTACGACCAGAAGTGCGACATCTTACCTGCTTGGATGCGCAGATTGCCGTAGTTGCCGTCGGCGTAGAGGTAGCTCAAGGCGACGTTGCTTGCCTGATCTTCTGAGAGTTTCACCGATCCGGTCAGACGCGCGCGCACTTTCCAGTGATCGTTGACCGTGGCGACGGGCAGGAGGCGCAGCTGCAGCGTGTTGACTGAATGCTCGTCGGTCGCGCCTGCGGCATTTTCGTCGCGGTGCGAGAGGTGGACGTAGCGAAGCTCGCCCTCCCACTTCACGTTGTCCACCTTTTGCTCAAGATTTTCGACGCGAACGCCGAGGTTGCCCAGCTCTTCAGCAAATTCCGCCGCGAGGCGGTCGATCATGGCCTTCTGCTGTGCATTGACCTGATCCTCCTTCGCCATGGCTTTGGCGACCATCTGCGCCATCTCGTAGCGCGTGATTTCATTTTGGCCGCGGTAAGTGCCGTCGCCGTACCCTTCGATGACGCCGTCGTCGGCAAGCTGTGCGACAGCGTCATACGCCCAGTGATCGGCAGGCACGTCGCTGAAGGGGTTCGCCGCCGCAGAGGCGAGGGCGGAGGAGGCGAGGAGGGCGGTGCTGAGAGCTGCGCCGCATATATATTTTTTCATAAACGACAACCTTTCATTTTCTTTTTGCTTCCGGGTCATTCGACCGTGATGTCCTTCGTCAGCAGGTAGTAGTCGAGCGGGAAGATTTTGACGTTCTTGACGTTCGACTTGCCCACGACGGTCGTCGTCGGCACGATGAGGAAGATTGAGGGCTGATCTTCCATGATCTGCTGCGCCGCCTTCATGACGAGGGCGTCTTTCTGTGCGGGATCGAGCGCCGTGGCCATCTCGTCTATGATGGCGTCGAAGGCGGGGCTGGCGTAGCGGCTGTGGTTCGTGTTTTTGCCGCTCTTCGAGTAGAGCATGCCGCGCAGCCACGGGTACGGATCGTTCGTCGTCGCGACGGACCAATCTTCTTCGAGCAGGTCGAAGCCGCCGACTTCATCCACCTTGTCCGGCTCCTGCACATGAACCATCTTCACATCGATGCCGCCGGCACGAAGCTGCGATTCGATGGCTTCATAGAGCGTCGTCTTCGTGCCCCAGGTTGCGAAGCGCAGCGTGAGGGGCTTGCCGTCCTTTTCGTACATGCCCTGCGCGTTCTTCTTCCAGCCTGCCGCCGCAAAGAGCGCCTCGGATTTCGCCGGATCGTAGGTGACCTTCTGTCCCGTGTGCCCGTAGGGGACGCTCGGCGGGAACGGCTCGCCCGCTGCTACGGAATTGCCGTAGGACTTGGCGAGGGCGTCGTTGTCGAGCATGTAGGCGAGCGCTTTTCTGAGGTTCTTGTCCGTGAAAATGCCATCGCCTTGGTATGGCGTGACCATGAAGACGCGCACGCCTGTCGTCTCGTAGATGGTATAATCGGGCTTGTCTGCGAAGAGGCTGCGGTTTGCTTCCGTCATGCGCTGCATGAGGTCAATCTCGCCCGACTGCAGAGCCATGGCACGCGAGGTGTCGTCTTCGAAGAGTTTGACCGTGACCGTGTCAAGCCCGGGTTTGCCGTCCCAATAGTGCTCGTTGCGCTTCATCTGAATCTCGGAGCCTTTCTTCCATTCCGTGATGGTATAAGGTCCGGTGAGAACGGGCGTGGAGGCGACCTTCGACATGTCCGCCTGCGTGTTGACGATGATGAAGAGCGGGTCGGAAAGCGCCGAGATCAAGGAGGCGTTGGGCGCTTCCGTCTCGATGACGATGTTTTCTCCGTCTACGCGGATTTCTTTCGCGTGCAGAGCCTTCTTCGCACGGTCGTTTTCCTGCATCGTGCGTTCGAGCGACGCCTTGACCAGCTCGGGCGTCATCGGCGTGCCGTCCTGGAACTTCACGTTCGGGCGGATGTGGAAGCGCCATGTCGTAGCGCTGATGTGCTCCCACTTGTCGGCGAGCTGCGGCACGAACTCCATGTGCTCGTTGACGGCGACGAGCGTCTCGCCCGCGCCGATGCGCGTCAGCGTCCAGCCGTCCCAGGCGTGCGCGGGGTCGAGCGTCTCGCCGAACCACCAAAGGGCGAGATTGAGATGCCCTGCCTTGCTCTTCATGCCGCCCCCGCCGCAGCCTGTGAAGGCCAGGAGGGTGCAGATGAGGAAGATCGCGGTAAAGATACGTTTCATGAATAAACCTCCCCGTGGAAAATACAGCAGCATTTTCCTCAAATGAATCTCGGACGCTTCCGCGTCCGTCTCCTTGCAGGAACGGCTAAAAGACAAGGAATTGCGTACAGCCCCTTACTCTTGGCCGCACGGTTTTGTCGTTCTGCGTCCCTGCAATCTATGATACAAGCGGGGTGACGCCGCTTGGCAGACTTCGGTAAGATCGTGCGTCCTCAGCCGAGAAGCTCGCTCGCGTGCAGCAGCGCGAGCGTCGCTTCGTGCTTGGCGTGCGCGAGGTCTTTTGCCGCGAGCGTCTCGACGAAGCGGCCGTCCGCGAGCACATAGATGCGCTCCGCCACATGCTGCACGGCGCCGAGTTCGTGCCCGACGAAGAGTCCTGCGAAGCGGAAGCGTCGGCGCAGCGCGGCGATGAGGTCGAGGATTTCCTTCTGCGTGATGACGTCCAAGGCGCTCGTCGGCTCGTCGAAGAGCACGATGTCCGGCTCTTGGAGCAGCGTTCGCGCGATGATGACGCGCTGCAGCTCGCCGCCCGAAAGCTGGTGCGGCAGGGCGGCGAGGACGGCGGGCGCGAGATGCACCTCGGCGAGCATGGCGAGGATGCGGCTTTCGAGCGCGTCTTTCGTCTCGTCTGCCTTTTCGAGCGCCGTGCGGAAGAAGTCGCGCATCTGCATTCGCGGCGAAAAGGCCTCGCGCGGATCTTGAAAGACCATGCGCACGACGCCCCTTTTTTGTACTGTGCCTTCGTCGGGCAGCTCTGAGCCTGCGATGATGCGAAAGAGCGTCGACTTGCCCGAGCCGCTTGCGCCGACGATGCCGCAGACTTCGCCGGGCGCGAGGCGAAGCGATACGCCGCGCAAGACTTCTTGCCTGCCGCGCGGCGTATCGAAGGACTTCTTTACGTCCGTGACCTCAAGGAGCGCGCGCATGTCTTCGTGCACGTCGGGCATTTCGCCTGTCCTCTTTTCTGCCGTCATGACTTCACCTCCAAGATCGCCGCCAAGAGTTCCTTCGTGTAGGCTTCCTGCGGCGCTTCCATGACTTCCTGCGTCGGGCCGGTTTCTACGATGCGCCCGTCCTTCAAGATCAGCAGGCGGTCGCCGAGGTAGGCGCCCGCGCGGATGTTGTGCGTGACGAAGATGAGAGCCGCGCCGCGCGACTGGTGGAGCTTCATGCGGTCGAGGAATTCGAGCGAAGCGATGGGGTCGAGCGCACTCGTCGGCTCGTCGAGCAGGAGGAGCTTCGGCGAGAGCGAGAGCGTGATCGCCGTCGCCGTGCGCTGGCGCTCGCCGCCCGACAGTTGGAACGGGTAGGCGCTGAGCACGCGCTTCGGCTCGGTGAAGCCGACGGCTCTGAGGCGATCTTCCATCAAGGCCGGCCACTCCTTCTTGAGAACGCCGTGTGTACGCAGAAAGTCCTCGTACTGGCGGCGCACGCGCAGGTTCTGGTTCAGGTAGTTGCCGGGGTTCTGGAAGACCATGGCGAAGTCGCGCCCTGCCAGTTCCTTTTGCAGCGCGGCGTTCTTCAAAAGCGGTGTGCCGTGGTAGAGGATGTCGCCCGCGATCGCCTTGCCCTCGTGCGGCAGAAGCCCGAGGATGGCGCGCAGGAGCGTCGATTTGCCCGAGCCGCTTGCGCCGATGATGGAAAGCGCCTCGCCCGCCTCCAATGCGAGCGACACGTCGTCGAGGACGCGCTTTTTCGCCACATCAATGGAAAGGTGATCGACGGCGAGGAAGGGCAGATGCGGCGAGGATTTCGCGCTGTGCGCGGCTGTGTTCTTTTCGCTCATGATTTCTCCCCCCTCCTTTCCCAACGCGGCTCGAAGATGTCGCGCAGTTCGTCGCCCATGAGGCTGAAGAGGATGACCGTGATGAAGATGGCAAGTCCGGGGAACATCAGAAGCCACGGCGCCGTCTGCATGTAGTCCTTCGATCCCATGAGGAGCATGCCCCATTCGGGCGTCGGCGGCTGGATGCCGATGCCGATGAGCGACAGTCCCGCGACGACGAGCACGATGTCGCTCAAGTGCTGGAAGAAGAAGACGAACATCTGCGGCACGACGTTCGGCAGCACATAGCGAAAGAGCCGCCGCGAAAACGGGATGCCCGATGCGTCAGCGTAGCGCACATAAGGCTTCTCGCGCTCCGTGCGAACGATCGTGCGCACGATGCGTGCATACTCCGCCCACGTCGTGATGAAGACGGCGAGGATGACGTTGCCGACGTTCGGCCCCAGGAAGCCGAGGAGCGCGACGAGGAAGACGCGGCTCGGAAAGGCGAGGAAGAAGTCGACGATTCCCGTTGAGATGAGCTGCATGCGGCCGCGCGTCAGAGCCATCGCCGCGCCGACGCCGATGCCGAAGACGGCAGACAGGATACCGCTCACAAGGGACGCCGAAAGGCTCGCCTGGCCGCCGACGAGGACGCGCGAGAGAAGGTCGCGCCCGAGTTGATCCGTACCGAGGATGTGCTCTGCCGACGGCGGCAGGAGGCGTGCGCCCATGTCGTTCGTATAGGCGTCGTAGGGGAGAAAAGACGGCACGGCGAACATCGCGGCGATCCACAAGAGGAGGAGCGCTGCGAGCACGCAGAAGAGCGGGTCGCGCCTCATGCGCGAGAAGAAGAGTCCCATGTCAGCCCACCTCCTGTTCGCGTACCTTGGGATTGAGCCACAGGCAGAGGATGTCCGCCGCGAGGTTGACGAGGATGAAGATGCCCGCGCCCCAGAGGACGTAGGCCTGCATGAGCGTGAAGTCGTTGTTCTTTATGGCCTCGACCATCAAAAAGCCCATGCCGCGCCAGCCGAAGATCGCCTCGATGACGACCGTGCCGCCCAAGAGACTGCCGAAGGACAGGCCGAACATCGTGATGATGTTCGGCAGCGCGTTCGGCATGATGTAGCGCCAGAGGATGCGCGAATCGGAAAGCCCGAGGGCGCGCGCGCCCGTCACATAGTCCTTTTGATGCTCTTCGAGGAGCGCACCGCGCAGGCGGCGCACATACAGCCCCATGTAGTAGAAGGAGAGTACGAGAGACGGCAGGATCAGCCCCGTGAGTCCCGTCGTATGGATCGGTATCAGAGACAGCTTGACCGAGAAGATGTAGATGAAGATCAAGGACAGCCATATCGTTGGTATCGTGATACCAAAGAACGAGCCGAAGCGAATGATGAGATCGAGCGGCCGCGCATAGAAGCGAAATGCGAGAACTGCGAGCGGCACGGAGATGAGGATCGAAAGCCCCATCGCCGAAACCGCCAGAAGAATCGTGTTTGGTATCGCGTCCTTTAAGAGCGTCGCCACGGGCATGGAGAAGAGCAGCGAGTAGCCGAGATCGCCTGAGAGGAGGTCGCGCAGCCACACGAAATACTGCACCCAGATCGGCTCGTCGAGTCCGTAGCGCGCGCGTACCTCCGCGATCAGCTCGGGCGTCGGGATGATTCCCGAGCGAATCATGTAGAGCTTCACGGGATCGGAGTCCGACGTGTGCATGAGGAGGAACGTGATGACCGAGAGCAAAAAGAGGATGACGAGCATCATCAAGAGACGACGCAGGAGGATTCGTGCCATAGATCTTTCCTTTCTGTTCGATTGCGCTGCCTTACGGCCGCTTGGCAAAGAGCCAGGCGAGGGCGCTTATGGCGAGGACAAGAAGCCAGGCAAGGGCGCCGCTCGTGTTGCCGAGGAATGTGTCCGAGAGCGGTGCCGTCATGCCGATGAGGGAAAGCCCCGCGAGGAGCGCCGGCAGCTTCCAGACGGACGCCATGAGGGAGCGGCCTCTGCCGTCGGCAAAGACGGGACGGCGCTCCTTCTGCCTGTGGCAGCGGCGCCACCAGCCGAGGAAGCCCGTGACGATGACGGTGATCGTCAAGATGTCGAGCAGCGCCCAAAGGAGCTTCAAGAGAATCGTCGAATGGTTGTGGACGTGGAGGTCGAGCAGCGAGGCGCAGACGGCCAAGTAGCGCGGCAGCGGCTCTGTGAAGTGCAGGAGCTCGCCGTCTGCCGTGCGGGAGAACAGCACCTTCTGTCCCATGAACATCGCGGGGTGCGCCGCATCCGTCAGGTAGAGCGTCGCAGGGAGTTTGCCCGTCGCGGCCTCCATGCTCAGGACGTCCTGCCTGGGGAAGGCTTCTTTCGCATAGGCGAGCATGTCCTCGTAGCGGACGCTCGCAGCATCCCCCTGCGGCGCGTGGGCGTCGACATCCGCGAGGTAAGCGCCGTAGCCCACGGAGAAGATGACGATGGCGACGCCGCTCAAGGTCAGAAGCCCCGCCCAGACCACCGTGACGACGCCGAGGAAGTTGTGCCAGTCGAAGGAGCTGCCCGCCGAGACGCCGCCGCGCGTGCCGCCGAAAAGACGGCGGCGCATGAAGGTTGGGTAGAGCAGCAGTCCGCCGAGAATGGAGAGAAAGCTGAAAAAGCACATGACGCCGAGGAAGATCATGCCGCCCTGCCCCATGGCGAGCCGCAGGTGCAGGATGTGCAGCGTGTGCATGAGGCTCGCGACGGCAGGCGACTTCACTGCGCCGCTGCGCCACGGAACGGCCTGCTCCGTCATGGGCGAATAGGCGATCTGCGTGCCGCCCATGCTCATGCGCCCCGTGCGCCCGTGACTGCCCTTGTCAGCGATGCGGTAGAGCAGAAGCCCATGCTCGGGCATGGCGGAGATGGCCTGCACCTTCTTGTCGGGGTTCTCTTCCAGAACCTTGTCGAGTCCGGCAGAAGTTCCCTGCCAGAGCGCATGGTAGGAGGAGTCTCCCGCATGGGGCAGAGGCTCGACGCGGTTCCACTGCGTGATCTCCTCCTTGAAGAGAAGAGGCAGTCCCGTGAGGCAAAGCAGGAGGAAAAATACTGCACAGATCGCACTGATCCAGCGGTGCAGACGATAGAGAAGCAACATGAAAAAGATTCCTTTCTTGCAAAGCGGTCCTGCGTCGGACGGTATCATGCGGGATCGGGCTGAAATGCCATAGAAGGGAAGCCCTGCCTTTCACGGGCTTTCCTCCCGGCTAAGAATCCGTTTGCCGCAGTTCACCAAAGCCCCAAGACTTTCCACCAGGCCGCGCCGATCGTCAGATAGATCAGTGTCGTTATGGTCGTCATGATGAAGCCGTTCTTCCACCATTCACCCTGCGAGACGTAGTCGCCGCCAAAGTAAATGGGGGCGCAGCCGTTGCCGTAGTGCGTGAGGGAGATCGGCACGTCGGCGAAAATGCCGAAGACGATGGCGACCAAGAGAGGCGGTGCACCGACGGTGACGCTGACGGCGATGAACGCCGCATAGAGCGCGCTAATGCGCGCTGTGACGCTGGCAAACGCATAGTGGATGTAAGTGTAGAAGAGCAGGATGATGAGGCAGGAGATGACCCAGTCAAAACCGAGCGAGGAAATCGCCGCGCCGGCGCCGTTGGCAATCCAAGTGATGATGCCGGATTTTGCGAGAGCCGAGGCGAGCGTCATTAAAGAACCCATCCAGAACATCGCGTCCCACGCGCCTTTTTCCTTGATGACATCCTGCCAGTTGATGATGTCGAGCATGATCATGAGGCAGACCGCGCCCATGGCGACGGGTGTCGCGTCGATGCCCGTGAGTCCCGAGCTTGCCCAGAGCGCGAGAGAGGCCACGAAGATGACGGACAGCCCTTTCTCGGCAAGGCTCATCGGTCCCATCTCGGACAGCTCGCGCTGCGCCAGTCCCTTCGCGTCGGGAATGTGCACGAGTTCGGGCGGAGAGAGCTTCATCATGACATAGGGAACGAGCAGGAGCGCGATGAGTCCCGGCACGATGGCAGCGCTCGCCCAGCCCATCCATGTGACATGGACGCCCAGCGTCTTTTCGGCGAGCGCCACGCAGAGCGGGTTGCCCGCCATCGAGGTCACGAACATCGTGCAGGTCACGGCGTCCGTATGGTAGCCGACCTGCATGAGATAAGTGCCGATGCGCCGCGCACTCTCGCCGGGCTTCGAGCCGAGAGCTTCTGCCAAGGAGCGCACGATCGGATAGAGGATGCCGCCGCCGCGTGCCGTGGCCGAGGGCGTCGCGGGCGAAATCACAAGTTCGCTCAGCGCGATGGCGTAGCCGAGCGACAGCGCACTCTTGCCGATCGCCTCGATGATGCGGAAGGCGATGCGCTTGCCGAGTCCGCTCTTGATGAAGCCGCGCGAATAGAGGAAGGCGCAAACAATCAGCCAAATCGTGCTGTTGCCGTAGCCCGCCAGGGCGTCCGAGGTCTTCAAAAGACCCGCCCAGACGGAAAAGGAAATCGCGATGAAGGCCACCGCGCCGATGGGCAGCGGATGCAGGATAAAGCCGAGCACCGTCGCGACAAAGACCGCGAGCAAATGCCAGGCGAGCGGCGTGACGCCGTCAGGAATCGGCAGGAACCACAGGACGATTCCGACGCTGATCGTGAGGAGAGCGTTTCTTCTGTTAGCGTTCATGTTTTCACCCCATCTGAAGATATGAGTTCTCAGCCGCAGTCCCCATTTGCTGAAAGCATTTTTCTGCGGCACCTTTGGAAGCGATGGACGCACAAGGCATACAGCTGGACGTTTGTGAGGAGAGGTGTGCGTTGCGTCCTTTCACATTCGCAAAATAAAAGCAGCCTCTCTTTCCTGCAAAGGAAAGAAAGGCTGCAAAATATCCTTGCCTTGCTGCATGCCGTGCTGCATGTGCGCACGAAACCATCGCTGGAACAGCATCCAAAAGACGTGAACCAATCGCAAGGCGCAGATCCCCTCCCCATCGCTCGCAGGTCAGACGGTGATCGTCGATCAGGCAGTTCTCCTGGCTCCAGTTCATCGCTCCTCTGCGCCTTCCCGGGTTTCCCCAGTGACTTTTCCTGCAGATTCGCTCGCTGTTACAGTGGCGGGACCGCGCCGGCTCTTCCGGCTTCTCTATTGAGTCTTGCGACACCTGATCCGTCAATATGCTGTTTGTTGTTTATCGTAATGATGGCTTCCAAGAGGAAGAATATCATTGCTTTCGGTTATTGTCAAGAGATGTCGGCAGGCGTATCACAACCAGCATCGGATTCCATCTTTTCACTCTGAAGCTGTCTTCTTGACAATAGTCAAATTCAGATATAATATGACTATATCAATGGGAGGGATTTTTATGTCGCCATTAGCGGAAACGATTCGCCCTTCGGCAGACCTGCGCGGCAGATACAGCGAGATTTCGCGGCAGTGCCGGGAGGATCGCAAGGCCGTGATCATCACGGTGAACGGGCGCGGAGACACGGTATCTCTCGGATATGAGCAGTACCAGCAGATGAAAGCGCAGATCGAGCTTCTTGAAATCCTCGGGGAAGCGGAAGAAGATGTTCGAAACGGACGCGTCGCCCCCATGCAGGAGAGCTTTGATTCGCTCCGCGCGGAACTCCTTTCGAGGGAATAGCGATGGCATATCGGATTGTGCGCACGGCAAAGGCAGACGAACAGCTGCGGGACATCGTCCTCTATCGTGCGGAGGTTGCGGGAAACGCTGAGGCTGCCTTGGAGTTTCTTGATCGCTTAAAGCAGAAGATCGACCGTCTGGCGGACTTCCCGGAAAGCGGCTCTTTACCCCGCTATGGCGCTCTTCGAGCGAGAGGGTATCGCGTGCTGATTGCCGAAAAGCATCTCGTGTTTTACAAGGTCGACAAGGAGCGCAAGATGGTCATTGTTTATGCCATCGTAGATGGACGAAGGGATTACTTGAACTTGATCTGACGCATCGCCGGTCAGCCGTTCTCGCTGCCCGAGGGAAGATAGCTCTTCAACGTTTCCTAGATCGTGTCCGAATACATTGCGCATACTTTGCTCGGCGTCAAGCATGGGATATCGCTGTCTGTAAAGTCGCTCGCATCTCTGGTGACAATGTATCTCACATCCACGGCGCGTCCGCATTCCATCTGCAGACAATCCTCGAAATCCTTGAATCGCTTATTTGCAAGCGCGAGCCTCAGTTTTCTGTCATCCACTGATATAACGGAAAAAATATCGAAAAGATCTAATAGAATGTCATGGCATTCGTCTGAGGGATAATACTTCCGCAGTATATAAAATAGATTCGTTATGGTATGTGCCGCCAGATATCCGTGAATCTGCTTGTTTTTGCACATCTTTAACACTTGGCGAGAGTCATGCAGAAAAGGCTCCCGCCCGACTAAGACGTCCATGATGACATTGGTATCAATCAACATCCGCATATTTTTTCTCCAGCATTTCCATCAAGTCTTTTTTATAGTCTCCGCTGCTGACACCCGGTTTGGCATGAGACAGAAGCCTGTCATAAGCCTGTTGCGCCTTATCGTCGTCATTGATACGGAGCTGGTCGTTGTTCGGCAATGAATCGGTTTTGGTCTCATCTACAAAGTCATCCGTGACGATGATTTTTAGAATCTGATATTTTTTCAGACTTGCTCCTTCCAAGAGCTGCACGTTTGCACCGTCATAATACCCAGCTAGTTCTAACATGCGATTTCCTCCTCGTATTTTGGCTGGATGGCACGCGCCGCCTCTTCAATACTGCTGCATCTCGTTCAGGAGTGCGAGCTTCATCTCGTAGTAGGCGGGGCTCATGTCTAGGTAGTGCGTGTGTGGGTTCTCGAAGCGCTGCTCCTCCTGCCAGATCTCGCGGTCGAGCTGCGCCTTGACGTAGGCGCGAATCTCTTCGAGCGACGGCTGCTTCGACACGAATTTACCGTTCTTGATGACGTCTTCCTGCAGCTCGCGCGCCGTGCAGTTCGTGAAGAAGCGGTGCTTCCACGGCTTCTTGGGGTCGATGTAGCGATAGGGCTTCGTCATGTCGGGTGTTTCGTCGGCGAGCGTCAGGAGGTCGGCGATGGCGTGGCCTTCTGCGTCGTAGATACGGTAGACCTTTTTCCTGCCGGGGTTCGTGATCTTCTCAACCGTTTCGGAAACTTTGATCTTCGCGAGAATCTCGCCGTCCTTTTCCACGGCGGCGAGCTTGTAGACCGCGCCGAAGACCGGCTCGCTCTTCGACGTGATCAGACGTTCGCCCACGCCGAAGGCATCGATCTTGCCGCCCTGCGCATTGAGGATCGAGGAGATCGTATACTCGTCGAGACTGTTCGAGGCGATGATCTTGCAGTCGGAAAGCCCCGCTGCGTCGAGCATGGTGCGCACGCGCTTGGAGAGGTAGGCGAGGTCGCCCGAGTCGATGCGCACGCCCTTGAGCCTTTTGCCCAGCGGATCGAGCACGTCCTTGGCGGCGCGGATGGCGTTCGGAATGCCCGAATGTATGACGTCGTAGGTATCGACGAGGAAGACGGCATTGTCGGGGTACGTCTCGGCATACTTCTTGAATGCCGTGTATTCGTCGTCATAGTACATGACCCAGCTATGCGCCATTGTACCGCTGACGGGGATGCCGAAGAGCTGGCCCGCGAGCACCGTCGCCGTCGAGGCCGCGCCGCCAATGTAGGCGGCGCGTGCGCCGTAGACAGCGGCGTCGACGTTGTGTGCGCGGCGTGCGCCGAAGTCGGAGACGACGCGGCCGCCCGCCGCCCGCACGATGCGGCGCGTCTTCGTCGCGATGAGCGACTGGTGGTTGATCTCGGCGAGGAGCGCCGTCTCGACGAGCTGCGCGTCGATGATGGGCGCGGTCACGGTGAGGATCGGCTCTTCGGGGTACATGATCGTGCCCTCGCGAAACGCGCGGATGTCGCCTGTGAAGCGGTAGTGCGCGAGGTAGTCGAGGAAGTCCTCGTCGAAGAGCGAGAGCGAGCGCAGGTAGTCGATGTCAGCAGGCGAGAAATGCATCGCCTCGATGTATTCAACGATCTGCTCAAGCCCCGCGAAGATCGAGAAGCCACCGCCGTCGGGGTGGCGGCGGAAGAAGACGTCGAAGGAGGCGCGTGTTTTCCTAGCCTCCTCACCTTCGCGGAAATAGCCGTAGGCCATCGTCAGCTCATAGAGATCCATCATCATCGTGATGTTGCGCGATTCAAACTGTGCCATCGAAATCGTCCTTTCTGGCGGCCGCCGCAAAAGCGGCAATCGGTCGTCCCCGTCAATGGATAAATCCAACGCCGCCATTTTGGCGGCGTTTATTTTCTTCGTGCCTCTTCAGCGTCTCGTATCTATGCCGCCAATCTTCCTTTCGCCGACGGAAAAGCCTGCGCCGCCCGTCTCTTCGTCCACATGCGCGAGGAGGTCGACGAGCTGCGGCAACTCTTCCTTGCCCGAAGTCTTGTAGGAATCCGCCAGCGAAAGGAGCGCATCCGCGCTGCCCCGTCTGCCGTAGTCGCCCGCTGCGCCGTGCTTGCCGCGCAGCTTCGCCTCGCGCTCATTCTCGGGAAGCTTCTCCCACGCCTTCGAGGAAGTGAATTCGCGCCATTCGTCGGCGAGTGCGCGAAGGACGATGATGTAGGTGTCGTCAAGGTCGAATTTCGCATTTTTCGCGTTTTCCAGCTCGTCCATCGCGCGGCTGTAGCTTGCCTTGAGCTGGGCGACGCGCTCTTCGAGAAACGACGGCTTCTTCTCGCCGGCATCATGCGCCTTGCCGTCGTGCGCCGCGCCCTTTTCCGCCGCGCCGCTCTGTGCGGCTTCTGTACTGCCATTTGTGCTCGCCGCGCCGCCGTTCGCACTCGCCGCACTGCCGTTCGCACTCGCCGCACTGCTGTTTGCGCTCGCCGCGCCGCCTTGCACCTCCTGCCCTGCCTGTGCAGCAGGAGCGGCCTTTGCTGCCGCTGCCTCGCCTGCACCAGCCAGGGCGGGGGCAGCTCCGTCGCCAAAGCCCGAGGCTCCTCCTTCAGGCGCAGCGGCAGAGTTGTTGGCGGCGGCTCTGCCGGCTTCAGCCGACGATGCACCGCCCGCGTCGCTCGCAGAGGCGACGGGCAGGCTTCCTGCGCCGCTCTTTGCAGACTCCATCGCTTCGATCGCGACCTTGAGCTGCGCGTCCATGAGGATGCGGCGTGCGGCTTCTTTCGTCTTGGCACGCTTCAAGGCAGCCTTCAGTTCCTCGCGTGCATCGTCCGCTTTCTTCGCCTTCTGGTAGAGCGCCTCGTCATTTTCCTTCAGGAGGCGAAGCTCCTCGGGCGTGAGTTTCTTGCCGCCGCGCGCTTTCTGCGAGATGATGGCGAGCCGCGTCGCATCCGTGACCTTGGCGAGCGTGCCGACGGTCTGCGGCTTCCTTTGACGCGCCTCCTCCGCAAAGTCCTTCTTGCTGTCCGTGAGCGAGATTGACTGTCCAGTCTTGATGCGCCAGTTCGCTTCCTTCTTCAGCTTCCACGTCGCCGTGTAGTCGCTGATCTTGCCAACCCATTCAAACATCGTGTCCCCTCCTTGGGTATGCGTCTGCTTCCTTGGGCAAAACTCTCTTCGTCTTGTTATCGTCAAAGGGTCGAGACTCCTTAAAAGCGCAGCGCTACTCCTCGTCTTCAAGGAACTTGCCGAGCACGTAGAACGTGCCGTGTCCCTTGGCGTAGATCTTGCCGTCCTCGTCCTTGATCTCGCTCTCCAAGGTCATCGCGTGCTTGCCGTCGTGCAGACAGATGCCCGTCGCGATGATCGTCTTGGCCAGCGGCACGGCGTGCATGAAGTCCATCGAGAGCGACATCGTCACGACCTTCTTGTTTCGCGCGAGCGCGGCCGCGCCCATCGCCGTGTCGGCGAGCGTCATCAGAACGCCGCCGTGCACGATGTTGTAGAGGTTCGTATGCTCAGGCTCGATCATCAGACGAAGCTCGACCGTGCCATCTGGCTTCGGCACGACGGCGGCATGCAGGTATTCGATGAACGGATTGAGATGGTAGAAGCGAATGATCTCCTGCTGTCTTTGGGTCAAAGGGAAGTCCATGGGATACCTCCTTATTCTTGCGGATGTTCCTGCGGCGTTCTCCTGTGCAGGCGCTCTTTCGGCGCAGGCCGCGTCACGAGGAACGCCGTCGCATACGCCGTGATGGGAATGGCGAAGAGCAGTCCAATGCTGCCGATGAGCGAGCGCACGATCTCGGTTGCGATCATGTCAAGGTTTGCGACGTGCACGAAGGAGAGGTTTGGCTGCGAGAAGAGCAGCAGCATCAAAGGCAGTGCGCCGCCGATGTAGGCGAGCACGAGCGTGTTCGCCATCGTGCCCATGACGTCGCGGCCGACGGCAAGTCCCGAAGCGACGAGCACGGTGAACGATGTCTTGGGCGCGAGGTTCTTCATCTCGCACTGCGCGGACGCGATGGAGACGGCGACATCCATGACCGCGCCGAGTGCGCCGAGGACGATGCCCGAAAAGAGCAGTTCGCGAAAATCGACGTCCTTCAGATACAATACCTTGAGCATACCCGCGTGCTCCTCAGCGATGCCCGTCAGATAGGTGAAATGGATGGCGAGGAGAGCGAGCAGACCTGCGACGAAGATGCCGCCGATCGTGCCGACGATCGCGCCCGCCGACTTCATATTGCAGCCGTTGACGACGAGCTGGGTGCTGAGCGTGATGAGAGAGCCGATGAGGAACGTCCACAGCAGGATGTGGGTCGGCGAGAAGAGGATCAGCGATATGAGCCCCTTGGCGATCAGGAAGACGGCGAAGAGCAGCACGAGAAGAGCCTTGAGCCCCGTCACGCCGCCGAAGAGGATGAGGACGAGCGCGAAGCCAAAGAGCAGCCACAGCACGCCGGGCAGGCGGTCGTAGTCGACGATGGCGTAGGAGCCGTGCTCCTCTCGCACGAGGATGTTCTCGCCCTCCTTCGGATGGATGTCAAAGGCCGGATTGTTGAGCGTGCGGTGGACGATGCGCGCCTCCTCGCCCTCGTTGGGGCCGGATTCGAGGCGGATCGTCACATAATATTTCTCGCTGCCCGGCGCGAACTTCTCCATATCGTTCGCGCTTTCCTCGACGGCGAGAATCTGTGCCTTGTACGTCGGCGGATCGTCCCCCTCGCCGCCCGGCAGGTGGAAAAGCCCGTAGAGGGCGAGGGCAATGAGAAAGCAAAAGGAAAGGAATGCGCCCAAACGGCGCGGCTGCGGCTGGATTTTCATGGTGAGGTCTCCTGTATGTCAGCGGCTGCTAATGCAGACGAAAGTATTCTTTCACATTATATAACGAAGCTCTGGAAAACGTAAGATGAGGGGAGTATAATTAACCTATAATTTAAGATGAATAGAAGGGAGAATGACCATGGGGAAGAGCGTCAATATCTTTATCACATTCTTTAGCGTGATATACGGGGATGTAAAAAAATCGCTGGAATACGATTATTGCATGGATGGAAAAATTGAAACGGGCTATGTCACGGGCAGGTTTACCAATGAGGCGCCTGTCTACAGCATGGCAAAGATGCTGCAGGAGAAGGGAGAAAAGATTGACTACATTTACGGCTTCTCAACGAACGATGAGCGGACACCGCATTTTGAAGTCAAAGTTTTTGGGGAAACGGAAAAGCGTCCGCCGTATAAGAATCAAGTGGAGTTTTTCCAGAGCTTTATGAAAGAGTGCTGCAGCACTCTGGCAAAGACGGATTTCCGCTTTATCGACTTTGAATATCCGACGGAGGATTTGGATCGGGAATGCGTCAGGCAGGCGATTCATGCGGCAGAACGAATCAAGAAGGAGATGAAAGACGCGAGACATCGTTGGTCGGATTGCCGACTATACGTCGATGTGACGGGGGGCATACGTTCAGCGGGCATGATCCTGAGCCAGATTGTGCAGCTTTTGCAGCACGATGGGATGACGGTGGAAAAAATTCTCTATTCCGATTATCAAAAAGCTGAGAACATACCGAGCCGCCTGTTCAATATCACAGCACTGACATCCTTGTCACAGCTCATCGCCGGAGCCGATGCCTTCGTCAAGTACGGCAGCTCGCTCACACTGGAAGAGTATTTTGACTACGATTATGAAAACAATGCGAGCGGGGCATACGAGCTTTCCGAGCCTCTCAAGAAACTGCTGCATGCCATGCACCGCTACTCCGATGTCATGCAGATTTGCCAGGTCGATGCGATAAAATCCGTCCTTGAGGATTTGAAGCATGCGCTCGATGAATTTTCGCAGCACAGCATTGCAGCGGACAGCCTGAAGGAAAAGGCGTTCTCGCTGATGCTCGACACGATCAACAGTGCCTACGAGGACATCTTGAAGTATGCAGAGGGCGAAGAGGCGGCGCTTTACTACGAGATGATCCGCTGGTGCCTAAAGAATGGTTTCATACAGCAAGCAATGACGCTCTATGTGGAATGGATGCCCGTTTACCTGGAAGAGAAGCGGGTATTCTATCCCGTTTGGCGTGAGATGATGGAAAAACAAATGGTGGATCCGCAAAGGCCTTCGTGGCAGAAGAATGTCCTCGACCTTTGCTCGAAGGAGTCCTATGCTCTTGAACGTCAAAAATATTGTTTAAATCAGTTCCAAGACGCGATCAAACGTATGCAGAAAAGGGAAGACGATCCTTTGAGGGGCTTGGAATCGGAGATTTTTGCGAAAGGGCGGGAAACATTGGAATTTCTACTGGAGAATCGCGGAAACATCGAAAAGATGGGGAAAAATCCAGAGCAGTATATCGAGAAACTCCCGGAGCTCAAAAAGCTGTATGAAATGATTCAGAAATATCCACCCAAAAACCAGAAGATGCCAGAAGATCTTGCCGTGCTCCTACAACGAAAAGCAGGTTGGGAAAAGACCTGCAATGCATTGAACGCGATGAGCGCGGAGGGAAAATGCCGCCTCTATGGTCTGGGCGATGCCTTGGATAAAGATGATTTGCCTAAAAGGAGCAATTCGCCGGAGGCGCGTGCAGCGGAATTCAGGGGGCTGCTGGAAGAAGGCATACTGCGGACGGCTTATGCTGTAGAAGATGTCCTGACGCTCGTTGCCGATTACCGCAGGATTCGCAGAACGCGCAACAGGATCAATCATGCGGGGAATAT
>ERZ773003.168-NODE-168-length-53703-cov-27.459141_pt1 | contig 53703 bp, 62 predicted proteins | sample MGYA00580668_ERZ773003 | MGnify/ENA primary metagenome ERZ773003 (study PRJEB29015, sample SAMEA2738002) | human oral metagenome | biome: human oral; feature: human-associated habitat; material: dental | place: China | collected 2126 ...
CCAATCCGTCACGACTGGGATACCGGCAAGCTAATACAGGTTTAAGGGCTAACAAGAACTATACAATCTATCTTCTCTGCCTCTTCTTCGGCGGCTACTTAGGACTTCACTACTACTATCTAGGGAAAATTGGTATGGGGGTTCTATACACCTGTACAGCGGGATTGTTCATGATTGGCTGGATCGCAGATATTCTTAACCCCCGGCGCGGTTTTCATAGCTAGACTTTTTATAGTCAAGCATCCCTTACCCCACATCAACACAAGTAAGGGTGATTCTTATAGTAATACCAATTGATACGTAACGTCCTAGAACTGCATAATAGGTAGAGAGAACTCAATAGCGGAGGGAGGTGATTATAGTCACCCTGATGTTCTCCAGTCCGTGGGAAACGACCGGTATCATTCTGGAACTCCTTGCATGGTTTTCCCAAGAGGCGGTAAGCCTGGGAAGCACCAGAAAGATATGAAACGATACCGACGTGGAAAGCGGAAGAAGTAGCCTCCCCGCACCATGGCATATATGGGGCGGGGAGGCACCCCTCCACACTACTCTTTCTCAAAGGAGATAATGGTGAAAACATCAATCCGGTGGGGCGGGTCGGTCGCCGTTGCGGTGTTTCTCTACACCCGGCCGAATCCGCTATGGCTGCTGATCTACACGATTGGCATCATCACCCTGCTAGCAAGGGAGTTCGACCGATGACGGTAATCCCTATCATCACCGACCAAGCCACAGGCCGGGTGCTATGGCGAGTCATCGACTGCGCCACCTACTGTGGTATCGGCCCACGCACCTGGGCGAACTACCATGCAGGCGGTCGCACACCCCAACCCGTAGCACACCTCGATGGCCGCACACCCCTATGGGACGCAGAGGAGGTGAAAGCCTGGCACGCTAACCGCCCCGGCTCGCCAATCAAGGCAACATAATAGGGCAATACCCCCGGGTTTCCGGGGTTTTATTTTGATCCTTACTTGGGTTAATTTTCATGAAACCCCAATAAAAAGCATGACCTGCGGATTCATTTTTGAAGGTCTGAAAATATGACCAAACCTCAAAATGAGAAGCCAGGCTTCATCCATGTGGGTGACAGTAAAATCGTTGGCAATACTGGCTAAATTATTACCAATAGTTTTACATTTATGAACCCATGAGCGGGTCATTGTCCTTTATTGCCGCTTATCATTTCACACAGGTCACAGGACAAAAAAGAAGAACCCCCACGTCATGGTGTACGTGGGGATCCTGTTAACCGTGGAGCCGCCGGGAACCGAATTACTCCATATGAAATTCAATGTAAAAGGGTATATTAGGAAAATTACTTGCCCTATATGCCAAATTCATGCCAAATACAACGATGCACTAGCGCATAAGAATAAGCCCTACCAAGGCTAGAAACCTGGTAGGGCATCAACAACTAAGTATCATTCCGGTCTCGGATTAAGTTGTCGGTGTCCTCACTGATAGCAAGGACGCGCTCCACAGCTGAAGGGATAGCTGGCCGGCCAGGCGGGTTTGGATAGGTTTCCAGCAGTGTGCGGAGCGTTAGTCTTACCTGCACATCTAGTATACGTTCGGAGCGCATCGCGTCGATGGTGTGTTCCATTTCAGCCTGCTGGGTTTCCAGCCTCTCGATCTTCCGCCAAAGGTCTTCCCGAAGGCGGTTACCGGCTTCGAGAGTGAGCTGAAGTTCGCTCTGCGCCAGCTGAGCCTTTGCTGTCTCTGCTTCTCGCTCCGCAACAGCGCGCGCTGCCGCTGACTCCAAAGCTTTCGTTCGCCAGAGGGTTCTCTGCACGATCACTGTGGTGGTCAGTGTGGTCACCAGGGTGAGGAGCGCGATGCCGATGCTCTCGGTAATTCCTAGACCCGATAGGGATAGTCCTGTTACTGGGTCCATGTGGCCTCCAGTCCTAGGATAGGACCACCGCGGAATCGACCACTGCCGCTACTAAGGTGGGGTCCAGGCTGCGGATCAGCGCCTCCACCGCGGCAAGCAGCACAATTAGCTGGTTGGCCATTCCTTCACCTCCCGATGGGCCGGAGTGTGGGTATCAGCAGTAGCCGCCGGCGTGGCGTCAACAGCTGGAATCACCACCGCCGGCGTGCCCGATGCGCCGACCTTAGACGTTGCAATAGACGTCAGCACGGATGCGATGGTCGCGGTGACCGCAATGCCCAGGCCGGCGTGCCAGTCCACACTGTAGACGGCATCACCAATCGTGATGGTTGCCAGCAATGCCTGGGCGAAGGTTCGTGCCGCACGGTCAGCAGCATCAATCCAAAAAATACGGGTCCACATTTACTTGTTTCCTTCCTTGAGTAGGGTTTCGATCCGGTCGAGGCGCTCCGGTAGCGTGGCTACCGTGCGGGCGATTTCCGGGATGAGCTTGATTTTGTCAGCTACGAAGTCGACAAAGGTTTTGCCTTCGGTGGCTTTCCAGCCGGAGAAAACCGGCTTATTGTCTTTCCATTCGGGGCCGACAAGTTGGTCTAGGATCCAACGCACCATGCGTGGCTCCTCCTTTTCTAGTTCTTGTTGTGGTTGGTTAGATGAGTCGAGAAGTTCAGCGGCGTAGGCCAACACGACATCAAACGGGAAACCGGGGCCGGGGTCAGTGTGATCGACTTCCCGCCAGGCCTCGGAGATTTCCGCATGGCCATGAACGCCACGAGCCCCGGCGCGGAGTTGATCGGCGTCGATGAACTCTAGGGGGATGTCGTAGAGTTGTGACCAGCTGGCGATTTGTTCGGCGGTCCGCCGCAGCTTTGCGTCGTCGTCAAGCCAGTTTTTGCGGCTCATGCTGGCGTAGCCGGTGAGGCTGATGTGCAGGCAGCGGGCGTTGCCGGTGGAGCCTGCTGCGTACGGCATGAAATCATCCGTGTTGCACAAAATTAAAATGCCGTCGGCGCCGGCGAGCACGTTATAGCTAGAGCCGTTAGCGGGATTCGTTTGCCACTGGGCGACGGCAATGCCGTCTCGTTCCGGCGGGCACTCCACCGTGTGGACACAGATGGACTGGATAGCGTCGAGGGAGCGGTAGCCGACACCGGGCATGTCCGCGGTGAAATCGGCATCGTATCGGATTTCCATGGATCCTCCTTCTTCTTCTTGGGTTGAGGTTTCAGGTATGGGGTTGGGGGCGCTTGATGCGGTGCCATTTGGGTGTTGGCCCCAGTAGTCGGCAAGCACAAAATTGATATCGCAGTCGACGCCGCCCACGGTCTCGCTACCCGGGCGCTGGTACAGCACTGCTTCCGTGGATAGGACGCCTCCGCTCCAAGCCGCAGTCTGCCACGCCAGGAACTTTCCGCCACCCAAGTCAGCAATAAGCCCGTCTACAGCAGCCCAAGCGATCACCCTAGAGTGTCCATAAATACCGACCCGGTCACGGCCCAAGGTTTCACAGCAGGCGCGGAAATACTCGGACGCGACACCGTTCCACTCATCAAGGCTGATAGGGAAATCCACCGCGAAGAACACGGGATGATCGTTACACCCGAGCTCGTCGAGTTTCCGCTGGGCCGCCTGGGCATCAGCCAAGCCACCAGAGTAGCCTCGCATCACATCAGAATCATCTTCTTTTCCGAACTGCCATACGAAAGCGACCCCCAGGCCATGCGCCTGGAGGCCATCTAATTCAGGCCTTTGGATGGGCTTTCCCAGCATCCAGCTGGCCCTGGGCGGGCTGACGTATCGGATCACGCCATCATGGCCAGCGGCGCGAATCGCCGCAGCTGGCGGCACGCCAGCACTGTAATCAAGAATTGTTAACAATGTTTTTCTCCTTCAATATATTTCCCCACGATTAAATGCTATTTCCGCAGGTGAAGTCTATTCAGCTCTCCCACGCATGACTAGTTTCCGGGAATAAGGAAAAGCTAGATTACCTATTCTTTCTGATTTTCTACCTGTCGGTGTAGATAAGTTTTCACAATGTCTGAATAAGCTTGAATACTAACTACTGAAGTCCTTCCGCAGATACAGCCCTGCTCCATTCACCACCGTTACACTAGGATCAACAAAATCCACAGAGATTTCTCCGGTCGTACTAAGAGTAAACAACCCTGTTGCTGACGGTTTTCCTGGAGAAAATAATGGAAAAACCACATCTCTTGAGAAGTGGTGTGCGTATTTTTCAGGTACCTTACCTTTTACCCCAGGTTTATTCGCTTGAACAGTAGCGTAGACGAAGTAACCAATACACGCGAGCAAAATGTAGTTGTTATCGAAGACGACATAATCTACATCAATCAGTTTACTCAGTTTATCCCATATTACTCTCTTATTAGCATCAATCATACCTAGGGTGTTTATCAACCCAGTGATATCGCTCAACTCATGAACATGAATTTTAGGGGCTTTGGCATCAGCTAACTTTTTAAGAGTGTTAAGGTCCTCTGGTGCACCATCTACTAAAGCATCAATATCCTGGGTGATGAGTGAGCTGATGCGAGTAATCACACCAGTATCTAAATGCTCGTAGGTGATGCCACCTTGTGGAATGCCATCAGCCATAGATTTCACTATTCGTTGCGCATCAGCGTGGGCACTTTCAGCAGACTTCGATGCTTGATCTGATGATTTCTTTGCAGCATCTTCCGAAGTTTTCGCGGCCTGGGCAGATACTAAAGCATTTGACTCTGCTTGCTGAGCACTTTTCGCTGAGGCCGCAGCAGCGGCCTCGTGTTCTGCTGCTTCACGGACCTTTTGGTCCATGCCAGCACGTGCTTCAATAGTTTGCCTTTTCCATTCTTCTGTGACCTGAGCGTAATTTTTGCTCTGTTGCTCCGACTTGGCAGCTGATGCAGCAGCAGTTTCTGCCACACGTCGACTATTCGCAGCTGATAGCGCATCCTCCCTGATACCCTTAGCTTTATCTACATCACTTTTGATCTCTTTCCGCAGTAGATCACCAGCAGATCCTATCGCATCCTTAGTCCTTGCCACCAGTACATCCATTTGGCGTTCCGCAGTTTGAGCATGTATTAGCGCCGTACGCTCTGCTGCCTGGGCGCGCTCGGCAATCGCTTCCAGTGGAGCTATGCCGCGAGGCGTGTATCGATATTGTGTGGTCATGACATCTACTAATCGGGCTTCTCCTGCCCCTTCTGGAATGACGACTTCGAAAGGTTCCATGTCACGGAGCCCTTTACATCGCAGCTGAACCATGAGCGGCCCTGGTTCCACCTGTACAGTGGCTTTACCACGGGACAAGGTTACTTTCATAGGTGTAGTAGTTACCACTCCGTCCGACGCATCTGCGGAAGAGCGCACCCGTGGAGCATACAGCAATACATAGTCGCCTTCATGGGGAATGCCCCCAACATCGGCGAGATTGATACTTAAATTCCGCATCTTTATCACATTCCTTTCGGCTTAGTTTCATCTGATACTTCCGCAGTCCCCATATGCACAGCATCATGGGAATGCCGTATCGCTGATAGAGACGAATGCTGTGTGCCACCACGGAACCAACGCCAGTTCGCAGAATACACATCAACACGAACTTGGTATCCGGCTGTGGGAATCACCACCGGCATGAACGTCTCTAGCGTATGGTCCCGGTTATAAGGGACCTCGGTCTCGATAATGCTGGTGTGATATTCCGTTTTCCCGTCTGGGTCGAGGATCGTGATTTTCAGGTAGCAGAAGTTGCCGCCTGTATAAGTGGTCCCTACAGCACGTACTCGGGCATTGATAGTCCATAGCCCTTTGGCGTTCAGGATAAAATCACCGGCGCCTGAAATATAGGCGTTTTTATTCGGCCCTAGTTGGGCGTCAAAAGGCACCTTACGCCAGTTATCGCTAGACCATTCGATATTGATGTTCTTCGACTGATATGCACACAGGTACCCATCGGTGTCAGAAACAAGGTCCAGCCGTTTGTTCAGGATGAGCTGTCCAGATTTCTGGGCCTCTATTTCCTCTTTCATTGGGGTGATGAGGGATTTCAGAGCCCTGCCGAAATCCCCCAACAATCCATTAATGAACCCGAACGCAGTACTCACAATTAACGCACCACCATCGCGCACTAGTTGCACAATGTCTTTCAAACCTTTCAAGATTGCTGTACCGAATCGGGTGAATATCTGCGATAGTGATTGATCACCAAGATTCAATGCAGTTTCAGCGCGTTTCCTGGCCAATGCCTTGACAGATTCCTCCGTCTGCGCAGTAATGGATTTGACCTGGGCCCCCACCACTGCATCCGTGCCCGGGGTCACCGGGTAGGTGCCGGATTCGATAAGGCTTTTATCGTCACTCATCCTCGATCACCCTCGCCGTGTCTTCGTTCCCTTCTGGTGTTTCCGGGTGGATCTCGGTTTCTAGCCGGCGCAGCAATACTTGTTTTTCCGCCATGGTGAGGTGGCTGATATCCGGGGCAGTCTGCTCAGCATCCAGGGGTTCGTCAATAGGCACCCATCTGCCGGCTGCACCCATCACCCAATCCGTATCAGGGCCAGGCGGCACGTACTTGACAGTTTGTTCTTCTGGATGATGCCGGAAACCACAATCATAAAGACGCTGTGACCACTGCCGCATCACATCTACCGGCAACACCAACGGTGCGGTAGCGCCAGGGCCTGGCAAAGCCACCAGGGCCCATAGAGCTTGCTCCTCGGGATTCGTCATATCGCACGACGACTGAATAGGGATTCCCATATTTAGATCACTCCTAGATCGTGGATAGCTGCAGTGGCGTTTTTTACTCGGCCCAGGATTTTCTCCAAGGGGGATTCCTGGGAGGCACGATCACCGCAGGTTATTTCCCACCCCACTTGGTCACGGCTATAGCGGTACACAAGTTCTGTCACTTGCTCTACCACTACTTTGTTTTCCGGCAGCCCGATAATTGTGGCACCCACCCGGTCGCCTAGGAAGAAATGCCCTTGACCATTCTCACCAACATGCCAGGGGGCACCATCAACAATTTTCATTTGATGGGATACCTTTTCCCGAGTTTCCCAAAAACCTTTCCGCAGTACCGCTAAGGCCGATAAGGTGTAGGCGCGATCGGAACCATCGGAGAAATGCTCCCAATATTTTGACCACCCTAGAGACCTAGATCGGTCAGCGGACTTTTCCGCCATCCATGCCAACAACGTGTCCTCGTAAAACGGTTTGAGTAACGTATCAGCTATGGGACCCAGGCTAGGAGCTGCAATAAACATGCCCAAGTAATTTCCCAACATACTCACTGCCGCGCTGATGGCCTCATTGACACCATAAGTGGAGTGTCCACCGGCCACTACTTGTACCGCAGTCGCCGGCTTGTAGGAGAACTGGGCGGACTCCAGGCCGGACAACCTGCCGTCCCGATACAACACATATGGTGCACGCGGTACAGTACCTAACCAATCCGGCTTCTGATATTCCGGCACGTTCGGATTGGACACCACTGTCGATTGGGTATCAATATTCCCCTTCGTCAATTGCTGTACCGTACGGACGAAACCACTAATCACATTGCCGCGCAGGGCAGTACCATCCTGCCCCCAATAGCCGGACTTGTTCACGATATCCACGATGAGGCAACCATGGCGGATTCTTGCCCGTGGCCATGGCAACGGATCACCCGTGAGCCACCTCCGGCACGTCACCATCAACTGTGCATCTTCCAACTTATCCTTAGCCATCTCATGCCAATACTTCATCCGGGACGACACGATCGTCCACGGAGAAGGGTCAGCGCCAAGCGAACCCGGCGCGATTTGGATTGCCCATTGGGAGGTGTCCCAGGTGTCGAGCCATGATGTGGGGTCTAGCGGGTCGTTGGGTAGTACCCATGCTGATCCTTCTAGCCGCCAGAGGTTTATGGCCAACGCGCATTTTAGGGCCCAGGCAGTGGGGCCCATCATGATGAATGTCCTGGGGAATTGCACTGGGGCGGGCGTGAGTGGATTGGGCCACACAAGGATATGCTTGAGTTCTTCGTAGTCGTGGAGAGCTTGAAGCTCTAGCAGTCGAGTGCCATCTGTGTTTTTAATGATGTTGACGCTGGTGACTCTGCCACCCCAGCGGGTGCCGTCCTTGTCAGATGTGATGTGGATATTTTTCACGTCCCGACTATCGAATCGGAGGATCCATGTGGATATCCAGTGGTCGATAGGTAATGTAATGGTTGCCCCGCCGGTGTCGTTGAGTTTCCACTGGGTTCTGGCCTCTATGACAACTCCGGTGATGGTGCCAACATAATTCCAGTTACCGTCCCAAATCCTGATGAGGGGTTTTGTTCTGCGAGCCTCGGCACGTTTCGCGCGGGTTTGCTGTCCGTGTTTCCAGGCTGCTTCAAGTTTCTCATGGGGAATATCACCAATATATGGTGGGATGATCTGCATCAGGCACCTCCTCCGTATGCTCGCTGCCAGTGCTCTACCATGCGGATTTGGCATGATGACAGGTTCGCTTCTCCGCCTTCCACTTTGACGGCTATTGCTTTTTGCGTCGTGCGGGGTGGTATCGGGTAGAGGAATTCCACGCCGCCGAAACGCCCGGCGAAGTTGGAACCGTCGCTGGCCACGTAGGATTCTTCCCGCGGGTGCGTGTTGATCGTGAGCGATTGGATGCGGGTGAGCACTGGGCATTCGATCCTGCGGGGTCCGGCGCTCAGGTTCATGTCGGGGATTGTCCATTTACCCGGCCCAGTGAGTGTCCACATGGGCCAGAGCTCACAGTCTGCTGGGTTTTGCACATAAAGGGTTCCCTGACTGGTGCCACTTAGTGCAATCTCGGACACGTAGGTTTCCCCTACCCAAAACGGCATGGGTGCTCTAAGAGTGATGATCATTTGCGACCAGCCCCAAATTCGCGGGTCCCGCTCGGATTTCGTTTGGGTTTTCTCCAGCTTCACAACATCCAGGGTTCTGGTAGAAATATCCGTCGTTACCCGGATTTGAGCAGGTCGAATATAATCGAAGCTGGCATAGAATTCCGCCTCGATTTCCGACCATGCTCTCTCATCTCCCACAATATCGAACGCCAACACGAGGTCCAAAGGTTCGATGTTATAGCTGAGGAGGGTTGCGCCGTCCTGGGATGCGCCTTGCTGCCAAATCTGTTTAAACGGTGCCTCGTCATGGAGGCCTTGAGGGTTCTTTGCCAGTTCTACGCCCTCGCGCCCCATGCCAGGACCGGATACTGTCCACAACTGCCCGTCACAACCGATAATCTCAATCAAGGCGGGAGTCTCAAACAAATCCAGTTCCGATGCCACAATCTTCTCCTTTCTTGTTATGCACCTTCGATGGCCATGACCAACTGCTTTGAGTGCAGGTCTGCGCGGCGTAGTCCCTCGTCGACATTGTTGGTTTCCACGTGATAGTGCACTTCAACCGTCCGCCCCTGCGCAGCCGTGGCGGGTCTGAAGGATGATGCTTTAGCTACTTCCCGGGCTAGCTGAGGCTGGGCGTTGATTTGTTCCAGCCACGGGCGAAGATGCCGTGCCGAAGCTTCACGAACTACGAACTCGCCGTTGGAAAGTGTGGATAATATGGCGTCATCCATAGAGCCACCGGGGCCGGTAACTAAACCACCCAAGGCGAATGCTTTGGGGTTCAGGCCACCGATCAAATCGGCGCCGACAATCTTGTCTGTGGTTATGCCCGGGTATTGGGATAGCATATCGGCCGCTATTTTCTCGGCGTTCTGTACATCCCTAGCTTTCGAGTAAGTGGATTTGCCGCGGGTATCAGATGCTTTATCACGGGTATCCATCCACTGCGAATACGCCTTAACGATAGGGATATCATCGGAAATTCCCACTAGCCCTAGGGCGTCTTTCACCTGGCCGGACACGAAATCCTTAGCGAACTTACCCAAAATTTCAGAGAAAGTTGATGGGGTGTTCGATTTCTTTTTCTTCGACCTCGTGCCGTACGAGTCAGGGTTCGACCGTGATGATTTTCGGAAATCCTTCAAATCATTAGCAGACACATCCGTCACATCGGATAGATCATCTCCCGTATATCCGCCACCATATGAGGGGTCGGAATAATCCCGGGGCGCATAATCATAATCCGAATCCGCACCCCTAGAACTAGAACGGGATCCCAGAAGCGAATACGAAGGCGCATCATCATTGGAATCATAGGAAGAGCCCAGATCATAAGCATCATCGGAAGACTTTGTGCGGACCACAGCATCAATACGATCCGCATCTGTGGCAGAATCCGACTGCTGCTGATCAACGATTTCTTCCAAATCTTTATCCGCTGGTACCTCCACCTCCGTGAAGAACGCACCTGGTAAATATGCGTGCTCGGTGAACTGTGGGTCGTCAGCACCAGCAGCAGCGCCACCGTATTGCCCATCGCCGCGTTCGCCGCCCATTTCTACCGCCACACCAGACGGGACAGTGAGGGCGGTATGTCCTTCCTCGCCATCAGGGTCAGTGCCGAACCAGCCGACCTGCAGGTCCCCGAAATCACCGCGGCCGGTATTAAAGCCCAAGTTTGATAGGGCTTTGGCTTCCATGGCAAGCGAGAACTGGTCACTCCACGCATCCAATCCCACAGCGTAACGGCTAATGGCACTTACCGCACCGGGGCCATCACCCCACTGTGTTTGCCCGTACGGCTGCCCCTCGATCTCGTGGGCGAACTCGTCCAGTTTTTGGATGGTAATACCACCGTCAGCAAACCTCCGGGGAGCTTGTGGGGTAACGTCTGTCCCATCGTAGGTGACTTTAGTGCGGGTAGTCTTTTCTACTACGTCAAAGCCCATAATGTTTGCGGTTTGAGCCAGGATCTGGGTGCTACGTTTCCGCTTTGACGGGGCCAGTGGAATGAATGCCTCGCCTTGGGTTTCGTCTTCAGCCCACACCAGGTATGAGCCGCCGGGGGCGATTTGGGCATCCTGCTTCGATAGGCGTGTGCCGCCATTAGCGTAATGGGTTACTCCCCCGTCACCGTAGCCGGTACCAGGATCATCACCATCATTGTCATCACCGCCGGTGAGCATGTGCCACATGTGTTTAATGCCAGACCACAGGCCCATAATCAGGTCTTTACCAATCTGGACCAGCCAGCTACCAGCATTGTGGAAAGCATCAAGGATGGAATCTTTGATACCGCGTACCCATTCCATGAGGGAATTAATCCCCTTTGATGTGGCGTTCGCGGCACCAGCCCACAGTTCGTTGAACTTCTGGATAAGGTCACTAGCGAAATCCACGATCGCGTGGATGACTTGTTGGATCATGTCCGCGAAGCCGCCCACGATGCCAGCGCCGAACTCTATCACCGTGGCCACAACGTCCACACCAAGGGTAATGAATTTGGCAACAATATCCCCTACCACGCCAATGACGGTGGCGAGCACCTGCAATAAAATACCGATGAGTTCATCCAATATGGTGATGACCGGCACTACCGCCTGGAACACGGACACGAAAGCGTCCACAATGCCCACGACTGCCGGCACCAGGGAAATAATCATCGGAATTAGTGGGGTGATACATTCCACCAACAGCTCAGCAAGAATCGGAATCAACGGAGCTACGGCCTCCAGCAGAGACACGAATCCCTCGACAATGGACACCACGGCCGGCACCAGAGCAATCACCGCAGGAATCAGCGGGGTAATCACATCTACCGCGAGCTGAAGCAGCATCGGAATCAGCGGTAACACCGCCTCCAGCAAAGACCCGAACGCCTGCACTAACGTCGGGAATACCGGGGCCAGCTGGTTTAGTGCATTGAGGATTGCTTCACCTAGAATCTGGGCGACCTGCACCAATACCGGCATAATCATTGCCAGCACTGGCGACAACTGTTCAATCATCATTGAAATAAGCGGCACTACTGCCTGCGCTATCTGCGCAAACACCTCCACCAATGGTGGCAGCAACGGGGCTAGCTGCTGGATCATCTGCACCAGCGCATCACCCATCACCTGGGCCAATTGTGTGAACACCGGAGTCAGCTGCTCAATGATCGGCGTTAATTGCGTCACCAACGCCGTAATGACCGGCGCTAGGGCCTCCGCTACTTGTAGTAGTACCTGGGCCACGGACACCAGCACGGCATTGAATGCCTCACCCAGTACTGGCAACAGTGGGGACAGTGCGTCAAGGAGCTGGCCAAAAGCCTGCGCCACTGGGATTAGCGCATCTGCCAATCCTTGGCCCAGAACTGCCACTAGCGGCCCAAGGGCAGCACCCAGTTGGCCGATTACTTCACCGATTGGGGCCATCGCTGGGGCAAATGCCGCTAAACCATCCGCCAGGCCCTGCACCAGTACTTGGATTCCCGGCGCGGCCGCCTGGATGAATTCGGCGATGGCCGGCATGATAGTGCCGCCGATGGTTTGCAGCGCCGTGGATAGGATTGGCATTAGTGCTGCGAGACTATCGGTCATAGCCCCGAAGAACGTCGTGAGGGCTTGTTGGCCTTCCATGGAGTTAACGAAGTTGTTGACCATTTCCAGCAACTGGCCCAATGGGCCTAAAGATGCCTGGCCGGCTGCGGACGCCGCGTGAAACACGCCGGAAATAATGCCGCCGATGTTAGATAGGGTGTGCCCTAAGGTTTTGAGGGCCTCAACACCGTTTTGAACCCACTGATCGAATTGTCCATTTTGAGTTGACTGGCTGAGGAAATCCGCCAACCTAGTGCCGGCCTCACCTAAGTACTGGCCTAATTGCGGTAAGTAAGCAGATCCCGCCGCACCAATGTCCACCAGTGCTTGAGCAAGTGGCCTGGCTGCCTGGTTAACGTTAGCGAACATCCCGGCGGTGTTGCCCAACATACGATCCAACCCCACCTGGGAAGACTCACTAGCTAACGCTGCGATTGTGGACCGTAAACCGGAATTGATCTCAGCAGCGATACCAGCTAAGCCGACTCTGAGAATAGGCAGCTGTGCGGTAGCTAGATCCGTGATGGACTCGCCTAGGCCGGCGAAGAGATTATCCTGTACCTCCAGGCGAAGCTCTTTCCACTGGGCACTAAGCGCCTGGATAGCAAGCACAAAAGCCTGGGCATTAGGAGACAAGTTCGCTAGCGCATCGGCAAAATCATCAGTACCACTGGTGGCTTTTTCGCCAGCTTCGGCATAGTTATCAAGCGCATCAACGAGCTGTTCCTGCGCTTGAACTACACTATCTTGCGCATCCGCCAGGTTCCGCTGTGCATCTTCCACACCACGGTAAGCGTCTTCTACCCGGCGCTGTGCATCTTCCACACCACGCTGTGCATCTTCTACACCACGGTGGGCGTCCTCTACGCCACGCTGCGCATCGGCTTCTTTTTCCGCTGCTTCCGCTACTTTTTCCTTGGCCGCAACGACCTTGTCTGACCCCTCAACACCTTTATCCGAAGCTGCCTGTGTGTCGTGGGCCAATTTGTTGTTTTTCTCCCGCATTTCGTCGAGAGACCGCAGAGATTTACGGTATGCTAAATCAGCTTCGGCGATATCCAGACGGCTGGATTCTGGGTCTTCCTGAGCTTCCCGTAGCCGCTGTTTAGCACGCGCAACTGCTAAAACTGCATCCTCTTCATTCAAGGCCGCATCTTGCAGTTGCTGCTTCATATCTTGCAGATCCCGGGCAGCGTCTTTCCTCGACTGGTTCAGATCCTGCTGAGCCTTGCGGGAATTCTTCTGGGCTTCAACAACACCACGCTCCGCATCAGCAACCTTGCGTTCCGCATCCTCTACCCGTCGGGCTGCATCTGCCACGCCACGGTGGGCGTCGTCTACTTTACGGGCGGCGTCGGCAACCCCACGGTGGGCGTCTTCTACCCGGCGTTGGGCTGTGGCGATACCACGCTCTGCGTTTTCTACCTGCCGCTGAGCGGATTTCATGGACTTATCGGTGTCAGTAGTGGCGGCCACCGCACCCTTGCCCATGGTGGAAAATGCTTTACCCACCCCGGACACTCCAATGCCGAGAGCGGCGAGCGCGCCAGCGGCTGCGCCGGCTAGGGCTGGTAGCGTAGCCAGAGCGCCGGATGCCGTCACTAGCACCTGAGTCATAGCGGCAAGCGGGCCAACAGCGCCAGTGGCAGCAACCCCGATCACACCCAATCCGACACCTCGGGCTGCAAGACCAGCCATTGCAGCACTTGCTGCCCTAGCGTGAGCAGTAATACTAGCAATCTGCGCCTGGGCAGCAGCAAGACCAGCTCTGCCAACCCTGACCGCAATCTCGGTGGTACGCCGCACTGTGAGACCAGCCAACTGGGCAGCGGCGCGGCCGATATTAGTCCTAGCCACTATTTCAACAACGCGACGTCGCACCAGCGCCGCTAACTTCGCTGATGCTGCACTAGTGTCAGCGTCGGCCTCAATCTCGGTTTTCCGGTCCCTGGCCGTTGTATCTAGCTGGGACTCAGCAGCACCAGTATCAGCATCTACATTCAGGGTGAGGTTTTTCTTGCCCGTGATACGGTTGATTTTCCGGCGTGCTTTGCTGGTATCCGCATCAACAGTAATGGATAATGATTCAGCGTATTCCGCCAGCTCTGCTTTGACTTGTTCACGGAACTGGTCGAAATCCGGCAGTATCTCTACACCAAAGGTAGCAGCGATTCTTTCAAGTTCGGCGCGAAGACGACGGGCGAAACCTGCAAGGTTAGGCCTAATCTCTACCTTGGCGACGCCGGCGGTGTATTCAGCCATGATGGTCTCACCCCCCGTCGTCGTATCTAGCCCCTACTAGCTGGCTTAAAATATGGTCACGTTTAGCGTTCAGCCGGGTTTTACCCAAACGTTCCCTGGCGGTTTCGGGATAAGGAGCAGGATCAAGCCCCACTTGGCCTTGACTGCCCACCGCCACTAGCTGGATGAGGCGATTTTCGATTACTGCTAGCTGTTCCCGGATCGGATCCCACTCACGCAACCCTGGTCGATGGGCCACATCATGGTCTTGATGTTCCATGGCGTACTGGGCGACATCATCGTCATCAATGACAGACGCCCAGTAGTGGGATCCTTGAGGCAACTGTTCTACCAGTTCCAGGAACGTTCGCCAGTCTCGCACTCCAATAAACCAGTCATCAATATCAATGTTGAGATATCGGTGGAAATCCCACCGTAGTTCTTTGCCCCGATGGTTAATCAGAGCAATAATGTAGAAAAATCGGTGATCTTTTCTACCAGGCCTTTGCCGTAGAAATGCTCAAAGTAGGCGACGATCACACCAAGGGCGATCATTTCGGCGTCTTCGGCATCATTGATGGCCATGATGAACCGGTTCAAATTATCCTTGAAGATCAGCCGCAAAACGTCGATACTGCTGAGCTGATCGGGGTCTTTTAAGATTTGTTCCAACCGTAGGCGATCCACGTAGGTGGGGGCTTGGATTTTTATTGCCGGGTCAAACCCGTAGTCTGCTCCCAGCACAAACGGCTTCCGGGTAAGTACCGTCCGCCGATTGCGGTTTTTTACTTCCTTAATGGGAAGGGCTTGGGCACGTTTACGGAATCGCTCGAATTGATCTTCTTCCAATTCCGTTTCTTCGTCAGGGTAGCCATCTACCTCGAAATTGGTGTCGTCTGCAGCGTCATCATAGTCGTCGTAGTCGACAGGGGTCGAGCTGCGCGATGGTTGTCTGCGTGGTTGTCGTTTACGGTTCTGGTTTGCCATGGGTGTTTTCCTTTCCTGAAATATGGATGAGGACAGAGAAGGCCAGGTATTACGCCTGGCCTTCATACTGGTCGATGAGTAGGTTTTACTGCTTTGTGACTTCTACTGTCTTGGGGAAACCACCACCAGTGAGGCCGGTAGCGATCACAGTTGGCTCGGCGGAAACCTTGGTGATAGTAAACCCCGCATCCATGGTGCCGCCGACTGTGGCTTCGTTTTCTCCCGAGGCACGAATAGCTGCCTGAATAGCGGCAGCGGTTGCATTGTGCTCAATGGTAGCGGTCATTTTGCCGTTGATGCTGATCGTGTATGTGCCGCCCGTAGCTCCCTTCACGGAATACTTGAAGCTATCATTCAGCAGTTTTTGGACGCCCGTAACGCCCATCTTCTGGGCTAGCTCAGGGGTGAACCCCGGGCCGGTGATGCCGAAGCCAAAGAGCGCGCCATAGGCGGGGTCCTCCTTAGCCGCCAGTGTCAATGGGTACGTCAGCGCGTTGGTTTGCGTAACGGATTGTTTGCCGCGCTTCTCGACGGTGACCTTCGGGAAAATCCAATACGGGTAGATTTCGTTTTCAGGTTCACCATCATAACCAATGATGATCGAAGAGTATTCTTTCATCTTGGCAGCGCGGCGTTTTTTCGCGTAATACGATCCGTTCTTGTACTCGCCAGTGCCCAGATCGTAGTACATTTCTAGCGTGCGTCGGCGGGCTTCTTGCGGGGTGAAGTCGATATTGAAGGTTTCTTCAGTGATGAAATCCCTGCGGCGGCCGCGGGAACCGTAGCCTTCAGGACCTTCGACTTTCATGTCTGGGGCAAGATCCACGCCGGATTTTTGTTCGATTTCACCAGCAGTCCACCATTCAGAGCCGAGTTCTTTCAGCTTGCCGTTTTCAGTGAGTTCTTCAGGAATCGGTGCCCCGTAGTCAGCGAGAAGAACAACCATGTTGATAGCGGCAAATACTAGACTATCGTCTTTGTCTTTGAGCGTATAGAAATCAGTAGTAGTCACGCTCTATCTACCTTTCTCCCACCATATTAAGTGGGTACAGGAAATCCCCCATTCCTTGTAGTTTGGGGGATGAGGGTTTGAGTTAGGCTATTTTTATCGGGGCCTGCGGATAGCAAATGTGAACAATGCCTTTACATATCGGTCTTCGGGATTTACCCATACCGGCATGGTTGGCCCTTGCACTTCGGACACGTCAATGATGCGTACTGTACGGGAGAACTCTTCCGCCTGATTATCCAGCATCCATGCCCGAATATGTCGCAGCAGATCATTGGAAACATCACGCCGCTTTGATACCACACCAATCTCAATGATTGGTTTATCAACCTGGTCAGCTACTGCTGCGACCCCGCCGATGCGCTGGATCACGATCAATGGATGCTGGCGGATGATTTTTTCGTAGTCCGCAGGAATCCATGTACACACTTGCGGTGCGGGATCACACTCCGCAGCAAAGGCATCCAACAGTTCGCAAATAATGTTTTCGGCGTCAGGCCATGGGCGAATCCCTTCCGGGAATTTCATTTTCATCACCTACTTTCTATATTTTCACTGCTTCTACTACTCGGTGTAACGCCCGGTTAGGGGCGATCCTTCGAGGTGGTTTCCTGCGGCGCGGAGGTTTGGGGACCGGCGGGTTTGTCATGTGGCCGAAAAACACCGGCACACCATACGGGCTTTCCACTGATAGCGTAGCCACCCACCGCGGATCTCCCATCGGATAGGGGCGTGCTATTTCCACATCAACGACAGAAGATGCCGCTAACCGGCCGGTGTTTTTCGGGGCAGATGACTCATACAGGGCTTGCGCCAAATACCCAGCTTCAAACATGATGGCTTCTACTTCTGGGCCAGTTAGATATCCCTGCATCTTGCATGGCTCAAAATTCATCTACCCCATCACCGCCTCACACAACGCCACCGTCCCCATGGTCACGTTTTCCCTGCGTGGATGCTCCCACACTTGGATTTCCGTCACTATTAATGTCCTGTCGAATGGGGTTGTAATGATGTCTCTTGGTTGCAGGTTAGGGGTTTGCCTGCGGAAATACACCGCAGGCTGGGTAGTCACAATCGTTTTATGATCGTGGTCAACCGTAACCCCTGCCCACCCAATCCGGGCACCTGTAATCTCCCAAGGTGGGGATGGTTCACCGATCGGATCACCGTGCCGGTCTATCTTGGGTGGGCGTCGTACCGTGATCGTGGTCACAGCCGTCACCACCCTTCGGCAGTGATGTTACGGAATTCTCCCACACCAATAGCGTTTTCGATAAGGTCACGTTCTTGACCAGTGAGATAAAAATTTCCCTCACCGTTAGCGAATCGCAGAGTGCTGCTGAATGGGCCACCAGTGTCGGTGATTTCCGAAGCCCCATCATGCGTATCAGCGATAAGCGAGCGCCTCACCATAGCGCAGGACACCATTTTCAGCACGCCTGCTTGATGTTCACTGGGGACATCGGGGATGAGGGGAAACTTCGCCCTCAACCACACTGCGGCATCTTCCAGCAGCGTATCGACGACCTTATCAGGAAGACCAGGTGGAAAAGCCTGCCACCGGTCTTTCAAATCCGCCGCGACTGCATACGACATTAGGCACCTAATCCGGTGAGCCGCACCATGGCCATGGGGTCAGTCACCACATGCTCTAGCACAGCTTTCACCTTGGTCCAGGTCAGGTCACGTGCTTCGTCTCGCCAGGTAGCGGTACTAATCGGCTCTTCCATGCCGATCGTGCCCACTTGCCCTTCGGCAACTAACAGGCCCTCACCTGGGGTGGCCAGCGGGGAGGAAATCACTTCCAGGCCCTGGGACTTCAGGAAAGCATCCTGGGCGTCGTTAGTGTCAAAAGTGTTAGCGAGCTGCAGTGCGTCATCGGTGTGGAGGACCAACAAGTTATAGAGGTAACCCATTTGGGTTTTCTCACCGGCGGCTAGGGCCGCGTTGAGCTCTGCCCGGATAGACTTCGCTGCGGTCTGCTTGAGCTTTTCAGTTTTGTTCATGCTGACCCAGCCGGAAGATTCCACCTTGGGGATATAGGACCCGTATTCCTGGATGGCCTTCTTAATAGCGAGCATGCCATTGTTGTCCACATCGAACACCATGGTGTTCGAAATTCGCTGGGCTCGGCGCTGTAATAGCGCCATGTCGTTTCGGGCTTTCGCCTCGTCAGTGATGGAGAATTTACCACCGAGTTTTTTCACCTGGGCCACTTTGGGCTCACCAGGAGTGGCGTCCAGTTCCGGGTATTCGCCACCTGGGGCGATGATACCGGTGTGGTCATCTGCTAACACCTGGTTTTCGGTATTGACCTCATACAGGATGGCGCCGCCCTGAGCATCACTGTGGCCGAAAAGGCGGTCAGTGAACATCTTCAGTGCGGTGATGTCCGCAATGTATTTAGAGATTCGTGCTGGTTCTTGCAGCATCAAATCCACTGTGATGGCACCGTTGGCTACTGTGGGGGCGGCGCCCGGGTAAAAACCAGAATTTTTCATGTTGTTTCCTTCGTTCGTTTTATAGCAGTGCGATAGTTACGGGCTTATCCGCACCCGCGGCTTTCGTGAGGGCAATGGCCACAACAGGCCCAGTGCCGGCGGTGGCTGCTTTACCGCCGGCTGCGGTGGAAATCTTAGCGCCAGCAGTGATCGCGCCGGCAGCAATAGCATCGAGCACATACCCGGCCCGGTAGATGGTTACGTAGTCGTCTTTGGCCACGTCCGCGGCAACCACACCGAATGGGATAGCATCCGCGCCAGCAACGTCGACGACCGGGTTCCGGCCGTCCATTTCTCCAGAGACCACGACGAAACTACCTGCGGGGATCGCCTTTGCGGCTTTAGCAGTAACATCGCTGCCGGGACTGTAGTGCCGTTTAGTCACATTCATAATATTTCTCCTTGATTATCCGGTTTTATTTTTCAGCTCGAAGAGCGGCCGGAATCCAGGATTCCGGGTACGCCGTGTCTTCTACTTGGCTCGGGGTTCCCTGCCCTGATTGCAGCCCTTGCCGAGGGCGTTGCGACGGTGGTGGGGTGCCCTCAGCAGGATCCCCGTACAGGGCCTGGAGGCGCTTAGCGCGCTCGGTGATTTCCTCTTTCGTGCCAGTACCTAAAAGCGGTAAATCTTTCGCCTTAATACCATGCGCAGCGGCTACTTCCAACAGGGCGTTCGTTGTCCGCTCCTGCGCTAGCTGCTGTTCCGCAGCGGCTAATTTTTCCTGCATGAGTTGAAGTTCCGTCTTTTGGGAATCCTCATGCTGTTTCCATTTATCAGCCGCGGCCTGCACAGCATCCCGCTCTTGGCGGGTTTTCTCCAATGCCGCCAAGGCCTCTTCCAAGGTCATCTCCGGCTGTAAGCCGGCGTCTTGTGATGGTGTTTGGCTGATATCCGGGGTAGTGTCCTCCAGGCCAGGGTCTTGTTCATCCTGGGGCTCGGCGCTAGTAGCGTCTTGCATGTTGCCTCCTTTTAGATTGTGTGAAATGCGAATAGTAAGGGTGGTCATGAATAAACCCCACCAGCTTGGTGGGGTTAGTTCATAGGGATGGGGAGCATGGGATCAATCCTGGTAAACCCTAATGTTCTGCGGATAAAGTCAATGCCCTTAGGGAGAACATACGTGGTGTACGACACTTTTTCTTCCCCGTTCAGCTGCTCATAGCGGTGGGCTTTGACCTCGAAGTAGCCCATATGCCGCTGGTAGGGGGTGTTACGCATAGCGCCGCGAGGAATCAACACGCCTCGGTTACGCAGCTCACGGAACAGCCAGTTTTGGCCCACCCCCAACATCTTCGCTACCACACCCATGCTGTAGGAGCCAGACGCATCAATGAAAGAATCATAAGCGTCTGCTTTGGGCTGCATTTTCTTGTTTTCCGCCTCCAGCGCCAGGCGCTCAGTTTCGGCATTCAGGAGCATTTGCGCCATCTCCAGGCGAGTGATCTGGGAAGGATCAAATGCTGGCTTAGCGGCAAGCCGCCGTTCCATGTCAGTGAATGCTTTAACAAGCTGCTTCTTAAACTGACGAACCACCACGGTGTTACGCATATAGGTCATGAGCAGCATGGCATGCTCACGATTCAGCACGGCAACGGTTGTTGATTTAGCGAATCCTCCTTGAGGAAGCGGTGACCCCTTCCGCGTTTCAAACGCGAGTGGGCCAAACTCTTCAAAATCAGGCTGATTCTTACGAAGCAGCTCTAAAACATTCTTATGCTGAACCTGTGTTCCTTCAGCAATAACGAGTGATGTGGTCGTCAGCTCCCCCTCGGGGGTTTGCCGAACGATCATGGTATAGTCATTATCTGGATCTGGTTCTTGGTTAAACATCGGGAATCATCCTTTCTTATACAAAAACCCGCGTGCCCCCTATATGGGAGCATGCGGGTTAAAAAATGGTTTATCGCTCGCCTTAAGCAGGCACAGCAGGCAATGGGTCATCCGGCATATAAACCACTTCATCATCATTCGGGGGCTCACAGATCGTGGCTTTATACCGCAGCTTTTTCACCGACTCGAAAATCTTCCGCTGTAGCTCTTCCTGCTTCTCAGGAACAATGATAAATGTGTCCAAATCCCCATTATCATTAGGGCCATAATCAAGCGAAACAGGCACCTCATCAGCAGCCCTTATAGTGTAAGCATCTTCATTATTAGTAAATGAGATCATGCTACTCATATAAGGTTCTTGCAATAAAAGATCGACAACATCCTTGATCGGGGCATCCGACATCACGTAAAGACTCATTGGGTAAACTCCGTTTCCTCACCATCATGGTTAATATAAAAGATCTTACCTATCTTAGAAAACCTGGGGTTCCTAAGGCACATCTGGATGTCTTGACGTGCTTGCTCATCAGTCAGCCCCGAGCGAGAAATATCAATAACCGCTTGTATGGTATCCAAATGCGGCAAACTTCTGAAGTTCCTTTTCACCTCACGGAAATTATTTGTGATCGTATTTTTACCTCCACCTTCAGGAGCTTTCATTTCCGTGATAATGCCATCAAGTACGATATCGGGAGAAGTTTCGTCTTCATCGTTATGTAATCTTCTAATCCGAATTTCATGCCCATGTTTCAGCAATGTGATAAGGGTGTCCCATTCATGGGTTGCTGGGTTGGTAGCTCCTTCTTCAGCTGATAACCGGTGTAGCCAATCGGGATTATCACCGAACTTTTTCCGCACTTCGGGCGGAATGTAAACCTTTTCCCTTCTTTCTTCAAAGTCGAGCGTCACCCCTTCACCAGGCATGTCCTTACGAATCTCACTGGGCAGCATGTCAGGCTCGGCCTTTTCCGGGTCGGCTTTTAGCGCCGAGTATTTTTCCGGGTCGGCCTTTAGCGCGTCGGTATATCGTTTGGTGAATCTATCCCGCGGCTGGTCAAGACCCGCGTCTAGCTCCTCTTGCGTTGGCTGAAAAGTTGCGTCATCCCACAGATCCTTCAGGTCGTGGTATTGCTGTTCACCATTCCACGGCACTCCTTTAACAACGAGGACTGCTATGCAATCGCAGTGGTCATGATATTTCTCTCCTTCCCGCCGGGATCCCGAAACATACGTATGGCCCCCGGTAGCGCCCGAATTCCGGTAATGAACTTGGCGTGGCCGTACTTCCCTGGGCTTCCCTGTTGTCACCACGGTATCTTCGGAATACACCGGGCCACGGGATGCCAGCATCGCGCAAAACGCACAACTCTCAGCCCCGGTTAAAACCCTGGCCCACCCCAACACCTTGCCACCAGGCTTGGTGCTAACTGGTTCTGCCTTGTTGGCCTTTTCCCTAAGCTCATGGTTATCGTCTCCCACCTTCCTGTCGTCGCTGGCGTATTCCACTATCACCTTGGGCCTGCCATCCGACCCAGTGCCATCTTCCACCGTCACCCGTGGACGTTTCCGCGCTGACACCACACGCACCCGGCCCTGGGCCGCGGTATCGACCACCACATCACGACCAGCTGCACGCGCATGCCGTACTGCCCCAGCAGCTACCCGGCGCGATACCTGAGCCAAGGCAGCAGGGTCGGCGGGATTAGCGGGGAAGGCCGCTACTTTTTCCAGCAGGGCACGTTGCGCATCTTTTGAATATGATTCGATATCGCCAGGTATCGGATCTTTTTTCGGGTTCCATCCTAGGGCGCGCAGGAGCATCTTCCAGGCCGCGTTAGGCTGGTATGTTCGCATAGGCGCCACGTCTATCTCCATGCCTCGTGCGCGCATATCTTCGGTCATGGTTTGGGCTGCGGATTGGTAGAACGCTTTCCTGGCTTTATGGATGAGCGGCAGCAGCGCGGTCACTAGGTCCCAGAGTGCTTCAATCGTGGTGGGGATTGTTTGGTCTTCGATCAGCTTATATATCTGGTCTCTAAGCCACAGGGCGGTTTCCTGGTCTCGGGAGTGCTGGTTTTCGATGCTCACAACCCACCCCCTTGTGGTTTTGCTATGTCACTTCAGGCATGGGCTGGGATTCATCTCCTTGTGTAGATGGGTAGCCATACTTGGTGAGGATCCGCTGGATTTTCTCCTCTGTGAACCCGGGGATGTCTTCCAGGAGTGCTTCCACTGGTATGCCGAGCATGGTGGCGAGTTTCCCGAGCGCATCGACAGTTTGAGCAAACGACCTTGCTGTGGTGTCTTTCCATTTCACTTCGCCGGCGAAGTCAGCGGCTGAATCGGCGTCGCCGTCCATGTGTCCGCACAGCCGTAATAGTTGTTCGTAGGATTCGCCGAGGCTCGTTTGAATTTCGGAGGCTTTTCGGTCTTTGGCTGATTCCATGGCTGCCAGGCCATCGGCGCTGATGTTGCTGATGGCGTTCGCACCTAGGGATTGCGCTGGAACCTGGGCGATCGCGGCCAGGTCCCGTATGGTCGCTTGTTTGGAGTCAATGTACCGGGTTAGGTCGGTTTCCTCGAACTGACCGGCTTTTGTTTTGGTGCCGTCCGCGTTGATGAACCAGACATCGTTCGCTTTCATGCGGATCCCTTCGAGTTCATCTTTGGGTGCCCATCCGATGACGTATCGTTGTTTAAAGGCGGCATAGTATTGGGCGATGCCCATTTCGTAGCTGGTTCTGTCGATTCGATCTTGGAGTGATAGGAGCGGCTCGATGATGCCGCCGTGTTCCTCACCGTCTAGTAGCCAGCGGTCCCGGAAGCGGACGACTGGTGGCACCCCAGCGCCGTGAGGACGGGCCTCGATGATCTGGAGGTTGATGGTGTTGTTCCACGTTTCGGAAACCCATTCCGCTGGGGTCTTAGGTGCGTGACGTGCCCCAATGTAGTAGATGTAGTTTTCGTCTATGAGCCGCATCCTAGCCCCCCGGATTTCTAGGGCAAGAATAGGCCATTCTGAAGTGAGCCCGTATTCCCCCGGCCAGGCTCTTGATTCCCCGTAGTAGGCGGTCATCATGCGGGGAGAAACCCCAGTGATAAGCGGTGCGGATGCTTGGCCAGGGAAAGTACCCCGATCGACTACGGCATAGGATGTGCCGTATTTGAGGGCCGCCCGGGTGATTCCGGTTTGGGCAGCGTCCATCGCGTTGCGTTGCCAGTGCTCCCACAGTGGGGATTGCTCGTAGTTGCCGCTGAAATAGTTTTCGATCTTCATCGACTGGGCGAATGTATCCAGCACTAGAGGGAGGAATGGGACTTGGGAGTCTTGGGCGATCTGGATATGGCGGGCATACCTGCCGCCTGGTGTCGACTTCTCGTTTAGGACCGTGAACCGGTTGGCCGCGTATTTCCGGGTCCAGGGCAGCATCGCCATATGGATTCTGTTGTTCCTGGCGTATTCGTATGCGTGTTGGGACAGGAGTCCGCGGACGCCATCAAGTACCGCCCGGTTCGACATTTTCATTACACAAACACCGCCCTTCCGTCATAGTGGGTATCTGGTTGGTTATCCAACCATTTTCGGCGCACCATCCGCGCGCCGATCAGGCAAACCGCTGCATCAATCTTTTTCGCTGAGGTTGGGGATTCTTTCCGCACGGATATCCCGTAACGGTTTTCCACCCGGTAGCAGTTGCGTAGGTGGTCTGTGAGGATTATGGAGCCGTCGTAGGTGAATCCGTGCTCAATGATTTCTCTTTCTGTTAGTTCGCATGCCCGGGTGAAATCAAAGCTTTTGCTGCGCATGTCCCAGGCGATTGGCTCTGGGTTTGCCCCAGATGGTACCGCCCACAGTGCTAGTTGGTCTTTGTAGCATTCTGGCCACGTAATCTTCGTGAAGGATTCCCATTCACGCACGTCAGCGAAGAACGCTTTCACTGTCCACGTGTCAAACGCCTGGGCGACACGGGCTGTGACTGCCTCAACATCAACGGTTTTCTTCTCTGCTTGGGATACGTGGCTGTTACCAGGATCCCACGCCCCGATGAGGAACACGTGCCCATCGGAAACCCGGCACCCCACCAGGGCTGTTGTGTCACGGGTGAGCGAGCCGTCAAAGAACATGACGATCTCTTCACCAGGCTCCACCTGGATATCCGGCATGGACATGAGCGCTAGGTCCTTGGGATCAATCCACGCATCAACAGACGCCACTGGCCAGTTCAGATATTTACGTTTCGAGTCATCCGGTTTAGCACTGTGCGTCCAAATTCGGGTCATGATGGCGTCGATATCAACCCACGGACAATCCTGATACACAAATTCCAGCCCGGCGCGGAGCGATGCCGCATCGGCTAGGTTGGTTTCTGGCGGGGCTTGGATGATATCCATGAGGATCTGTTTTTCATTCTTGGATAGGCCTTTCTCTTGGTTGCACCAGTCGAGAAACGTGTGCTCCCCCACGGTGTTTTTCCCCGGTTTCCAGGCATTCAGGGTGCCTAGCATACGGGAACCGGATTTAGTTAGGTTATCCACCAAGGTGCTGTATAGCTCACCGCCGCCTTTAGCTGGGGTCCAGTGCTCTAATTCGTCGCCAATAATGAATGTTGCCTCCGCGCCCTCCTGGGTGGTAGCAGATGATGTAATGACTTCCAGTTTGCCTTCGGGGACAACATTGATTTTCGTAATACCGGGGTCAATGTCGTAATCGTGGTGCAGCTCGATCGCTGTCTTCTTGTTAGCCATCGCCCTGATATGTCTCATCGTGTTGTCTGTTTGCGCCTCAGAAACCGCGGCTATTTGCACCCACGGCATCGCCACAGGTTTACCAATGCAGCCGCCGAGCACTTGCGGATCAAACCTTTCCAGCCTGACGGGGGCAAGCAGCTCAATGAGCGCCATAGCGGCAGCGAACGGCGACTTGCCGGAGCCTTTAGCTAGACGACGGAACGCATTGTAGAACAACCATTTTCCATCTGGGCCAACGGCGTAAAACCATAAAACGAACCTGGCCTGGCGGTTGGTGAATTTCCACGGCAACCCGGCGCGAATCCCATTCGGGTGCTTTAAGTATTTCGCGGCCCACGCTAGCGCCTCCCAGCCGAGCGTTAAATCGGGAACCCCCGGGGGAAGTGTGTCTAGCCGCTCCTCCGGGGGAATCATCATGCTAGATCGGCCCGATACTGTTCCATGATCGACACGGTGGCCTCCTTCGCCTCATCCGTTACCTTCGGGGTGATGAGCTCGACACGTAGCCGCCGCCTGGCACCCTCGGTGGTCATCAGGGCATCAGCGCGGGAAAAGATTACATCCATCATTCCAGCACGGGCACCGGTTGGGGAACTTAGCTCCTGGGTGATAAGCCAGGCCACTAGCTTTGCTTCACGCCAGTCGCTTTCCTGATAGAACTGGGCCTGGCCGGACCGCTTCAACGCCCTAAACCAGTCCTTGGCATACGGGTGCCACGCCCGGTCCTCTGTGGGCGGTTTCACCACCTGCTGCCCCATGGCCACCACCACAGCGGGAGCATCAGCCTCTGGTTTGTTCCGCCGCCTACGCTGGTCGCTACGCTTCGGTACTGGGCCACGCACCATGACCAACCACCTCCTTCACCACTTGCTTACCGCTCGGGGATACGCCCCTCTCGCTGCAGCGCGGCAGCTACTCGCACCGCGGGGGCCAGATCAACGAGGCCGCCCATGCGGTAAATATCTTCTGTTGTCCGAATGAACCTTGCTCGGGAATAGATTTCCACGCAGCCGCGCCGCCGGCCTGGACCCTCCGGGAGCAGCCCGAAAATATGCAGACCCCGCCGAGAGACCGAACGCTCCACAACGGCACCTGGCACCGCCCGGATAATCTCAACAGCCCAGTCGGCCACCTTGCCGCGCCGGTTGATGCAGTGGTCAAGGTCGATACAGGCTAGGCCACCGCCCAGCATGACGCCGTGCGGACCATCCTGTACCTCAGCGTGGGTGGTCCAGGTTTCCGGCTTGGTTGTTGACGCAGGAGAGCCTGTAGGTGTGATGGGGCGTTTACCATCGGCCGCCGTCCACCGGGGCAGCTCACGCATCCGGGCCGGCAACTGCTCACGCCGACGCCGACGGTAGGCCTTCTGCCTGCATGCGGACGAGCAAAACCGCGGGGAGCGTCCCCTGGTGGGGATCTCCAGCCGGGCTTCGCACACCTCACACACCAATCTCATAATCTGCATTTTACCACAAGCGTTACGATATACCTAGTCCTAGCTTGGCGTATCCACCATTTCAGACCACCAACAACCAAGGGGGGAGATAGCCAAGGAAATAGTGACCCACACCATAATGCAAAACCGCAGGTCACAGCCCTAATGCGCACCAACAACCAACACCCAAAACCAAGAAACCTATCCTGACCAGCAAAAACCCTGAAACCCGTACACAGCCGGGGGCCGTATGTGTGCCGTACCAGGGACCGGCCGACGGCGGGGTACCCCCCACCCCACGTGGCATAGGTCACCTATTTCAGGCCGGGGTGGCGGGTAGCAAACCGGTCATACAGCCGGCGGCGGGCCACACGCCTACTGACCCCCCGGGCCGCTTCGCGCCGGGACTTTTCCGCATGGCAACTAGCGCATAGCCACTGGAGGTTATCGAGCCCATCGGCGCCGCCCTCAGCGACCGGAACGATGTGGTCCAACTCTAGACCGTCTCGCCCCGCTGGTTCGGCACCACACTGGGCACACCAGTAAGGAAGGCGATGTTTTGCTAATCGGCGTAGGCGTTTCCACTCAGCCGCGGTTGTGCGCGACACACCATCACGCCACGCCATCAGCAGCACCGCCTTGCGACGGGCGAACAATGGCAGCGATCGCCCATGCCAGCGCCTGTTCTAGGTGCGTGATGGCTAGCTCACGCTCACGACAGTCCGGTGCGATCGCCGCCACACGATGCGCCGCCGCCTGCATGCTTGCCCTTACTTTGATGCAGTCTTCGCACTGATCGGCGGTGCCTTCGTGATACCGGAAGCGACGGTCAATCTCCTGCTGGATGGTAGTTGCTTCTGATCCCATGATCCCCTCCTCCCCAACCCTATGCATGACTAAACCCCTAGGTGTTTACCCAGGGGTTCCGAACGCCAGTTTACACCACTGCGTGTCCCACACCAAAGGATAACGCACCACGCATCGCCCCGGCACGCGCCAGCACATCACCGAGCCGCACCAACATGCCACCAGCATCGTCCTTTGCCGTGGCCACTTTCCCTGCCTGCGCCCACCGATAGACAGTCGTGCGCGACACCGGGGCCCCAGACTGCTTAGCCCACGACGCAGCCGCTTGGCACGTCGCCCACTCCGGTGGGGTTGGTTCCTCTCCCCCGCTGTCGGGCTCCACCACAGACGCCACCATACGCGCCTGGGCAATCACTTCTTCCGCCATCATCTCACCCCACGGCGCACCATCTGCCACATCCAGATACCGCTGCAACCACGCAGCAGTAGCCGTAATCCCCTCAGGCACCGGGCCAACAACACCATCACCGCCACACGCCAACACCTCCGATGCCCAGAACCCCAGCAGGCATTCTGTCTGAACCAACAGATCCAACACCGTGAGGTTCACCGGCGGCCGCGAACAGCACACCGCGCGCCCCGGGATATCAGTGGTACTACTGCCCCGGTGAAAGGTGAGAAGTTCCTCCAACCCGGCACCATTACGTTCCAGTGAGTACAAGCCCTTCCCTAACTCATGAAGCAGATAATCATCCACCTTCAATCCTTCCTCTCTTTTAAATTAGGTCATCCCGCAATAGATTTGCAGTCTACTCACCGCTCCTGCCACCTAACGACCCAACCCCGACCCGACCCGGCAAACCCAGATCCGTCACCCTATCTTCCTGGTCTTGATCTAGGTCTGGACCAGATTCGGACCAGGTTTTACCATTTCGTTATAAAATGGGGCAAAAGAAAACCCGAGCACAAACCCGGGAACCCTTCTAGGTGCACATATGCACCACAATTGGCAAAATTTGGTAAAGCCGCCTACCCTAAAAGCAGCTTGTCCACCATGCGTGGAAGGAGCATCCGAGGCCGTTTGCTTGCAAGCGGCCTCCGCTTTATCTTTATCGCGGCTAACAAGAAGACGCCCAACAACAGCCGCGGCGCACTTTCGCCCATGGCCACCGCATGGCTAAACACCAACCCACCTGACCGCACGCACACCAACTACCCGCCCCAGCCCTGCTGAAGCGGGTAACAATAGGCAACGCCTCCTATACCACCTACCTTTCTTGAACGCTCAAACCATCAATTCTTACTCTTACTTCCGCTTCCCACGCTTACGCCACCGCCGGCCACGACGCCGCGACTTACCCGGCTGACTGTCATGATTCCCACTCGGCATGCCCAGCGCGTTACCATTCCGCCTCCGCTCTTCCAAAGGCGGCCCCGGAGGGTTCCTCTCTCCCATTACTGCCGCTTCCGCGGCAGTCGGCGACGCGCCCATATCATTACTGTCTTCGGGGTCATCCGCGAAATCCATCATCCCCGACGGCACCCACCCAGCCGGTGGCTCATCCCCGGAAACCCAATCAGGTGCTGCCTCTAGCGGATCATCAAACCCTTGGACAGGACCAGCGACCGCACTAGTCGCCTGCGATGCCGTATCATGACGCCTGGCGGGCTTAGGCTCATCCACCCGGGCAACCTTACTTTGCGCTGGGGATTGCCGCTTAGCGCGCCGGGATCGCTGGCTAGCCTGATCTTGTTCTTGCCGCTGCTGTGCCTGCTTCTTGCGCTCGTCCTTAGAAACTACATGAATGCCATGATCTTTCGCGTACCGCGACTCATTAATGAAAGCAATAGTGTGCCTGTTGTAGTGCACTTCCTCAGGTGTCGGAGGGTCCCGAAGCTCCTTAACCTCACCCGCGCCACGAGCACTGTTACACGAATAGCAAGCAACTACGAGTGTTTCCGGCGTCGAATCCCGGTGACCGTTAAGCGAATCATAAGTACCCCGCCGGCCGCTCCTCCGATCACGCCAATCCACGCTGCCCCCACACCACCGGCACTGATCCCCATCACGAATCCGCACCTTCATCAGCAAATCAACATTGTGCTTATCCCGATTGCGACGCCGGTCCAACTCGACTTCTTCCCTCGATCGCATGTGGAAAAGATCCCGGTCATCAACCAGCCGAAGCGCCGGATACCCCTCAGTGCCTTCCTCCTGGAAAAGTAACCCCGCACCGCACAGCATCTCCAGCATGACATCTTCCCTCCCCGGCGCGACCTGATAGAGCGACCCGTACCCAATCCAGTAGTCTGTCATGTGCGCTGCCGCGATGACTGCGAGCTGCGCTAGCGCACCGACGGCTTCGTTCTTCAGCTGGTGATTCCCCTTGCATACTTCCAGCAGTCGAATCATAAGCGGGTGGGTAATAAGAGTGTCTCCCATACGGAGCCAAGGCATAATTTCTTCACCTTTCTTTTTAAATCTCAAAAATATAAACGCGCGCAATACAAACCATCACGCGCGTTCTGTTGTGCTGCGCCTAGGCAGCGGGTTTACGCGCACTCACCCGACGGCGCCGAGCGCGACGCACGGGGTGCACTTTCCTAGCGGCACGAGCCGCCCTTGAGTGTCCCTGATAGCAGCGGTTACATAGCCCCTCTCCCATATGGCGCTGTTTATATTGGTACGGTGTATGACAGCAACGCTTCCGCGCATGGGCCGCCACCAAGGCCTGAGGGTCCATAGGCCCACCACACCACCGGCAGCACAGCTGATAGGGATCGCTACTGGTTAGCGGTTGGGGGCGATCCGAATATCTTCCGGCAACCACACCGGCAACCCGCACCCCACGCCACTCACAGTCCGATAACATCCGCTCACAAGCCTCAAGCAGCGGACACTGCGCACATAGCATTTTGGCCTGCTGGTGGCGCTTCCGCATCCGCGCCACCGGCTCACCCGCTGCAGCCGGATCCCACAGACTCGGCGCAGACGGGGTCGCCTGCATATCACGCTGCTGGCAGATACCCAGCTCAGCATCACCGCCACACGGCAACATAGTCATACCGCACCACCAGTCGGATTCGTACGCAACCGCCGAACCTTAGCCTTCTGAGGCTTCGCCCCATCAATCACCGTGTCGTACTCGAACCCATCACCATCACGCACCACATCACCGGCAGCATCCGCACCGACATTAGACGACCCTACATCCGCGCCGGGGAGCCCCGGGAGGGGCTCCTGCACGCCACGGTCAGCAGGCACAAAGGAATACGACTCGAATACATCTTTCAATGCGACATACACTCTGGCGCGGTGGCGTTGGGTTGCGAGCGACACCGGGATAATATCTGTATCAAGCTGGTGTGCCGCAGCACCTAGCGCGGCCGCCTGGGCGGCAGTGAACATGATTGGTCCCGCATCCCCAGCGGGGCCTTTTGCTCGCGCTTTTGCCTCAGCACGCACCCGATCGAACAACTGCGTCGCATCTGTGGTGAAAGCCGAATCAGCCCGCGCCGCGGTCACCTCCGTCAGGTCACCGCAGGTGCCGGAAAGGTCCTGAAGTTGGACTTCCTCATCACGGATGAAGATAGCAGCCCTTGCGTCGTCTTCTTCCTTATCCGGCTTCAATTTCAGGAACAGCTTGGCGCTAGCTGCGGTGATCTCTACCACCCGGTGGGCTTCTTCTACTGCATCGAAGTAGGTACCCACAACAGCCTGCACCACATGCTGGGGGTTCGCGGCAACCACCAGCAGACTCCCGGCGTAGGTGATAAGGCGCACCACATCATAGATTTCTGGTTTGCGCTCTGTCACCCCGACCACCGCGCGGATAGCACGCTGCAACTCCCGAACATCAACCACGATTTTCGATCGTGCCGGCATCTTCTCAGGCATGGTTGCTCCCCGATCCAGCATCGGCACCAGCAGCCCCAGCGCTAGCCCCGGTGATCTCCCGCAGCTTGGCGGTTACCGCACCCATACGGGTAATCAACTCGGTCAATGCTGGTGCCGAAGTGGCGGCAGCACCGGACCCTGCCACCAAATCCGCTACTTCCAGAACTTTCTCCCGAGCGTTTTCCGCAAGCTTGCTCAACTCATCCCAATCACGGGAATGTATCGCATCGGACAGCTGCTTCTCCAGCTGACGGTTTTCAATGCGCAACGCCTGCCTATCTTTATTCACCCGATCCAGCTCAGTGTGCAGCTTACTGATGCGGTCCGTGGCATCCACCGCCTTATGCAGCGCATCCAACGATGCCGAGCGTTCCATCAGCTTTTTGATGACGTCCTGCTGCCACGCCATGGTGCGCTCCATACCACTCCAGGCACTGTTGAGGCTTTGCAGCAACTCTTGGTCTAATCTTGGCGCAGCCATACCGCCACCCCTTCCTCTCGAACCAAAGCAGCCTCCCGGATAGCATCAAGGAAAGGCTGATCCAATGCCTGAATCTCCGGCGTGAGCTCTTCAAAAGGCACCAGCGCGGGGTGGTCTGGCCGGGCAGCAGATGCCCAAGCTGCCCACGCATCATGCACATCCTCCAGCTGCGTATCGACGCCCTTCGCACGCATCAGCAGCGCATAGTTGTAGAACAGCGGCAGCTGCTCCTTGGTGATTTCGTCGTCGATCTCCTCAGGCAGACAAGCAACGATCAACGCCGCATCCGCCTCCAGGTAATTCAGATTCGTCATTATGCAGCCTCCAACGCTAACTGGCGACGAGGCCGGACAGCCTTCCGCACTAACGCCATATACCGTTCCCGTTGCGCCTCAACCAGTTTCATGTGGGTATAAGCCACCGCGTTGGCCCAGTTACGGAACGACGCGATCAACTCCCCGCCCCACAGCACTTCCCACAAATCCGGGTATGAGTCGCCAGTTAACACGCCGAAAAGACCATTCCGCTTCACACCCGGCCGGAACCGGATCCGCAATTTCAATTGCAGCTGGTTCATGATTGTTTTCCCTCCCGCGCAATAGCCGCGTTGGCCCACATCATGGTCTCCTCCAGACGCAGCAGCGCTTGTTTCTTCTCCCAGCCATCAGCCAGCAGAGCATCCAGCTCAATAGCTAAGGCCTTGATCTTCTTGCCCATATGAACCCGCCGCTTGCGGGTCTCAGCATCCAGGGTGCGGTAATCAAACCGCGCATCAATATTGTTGGTCATCATTTCCTTCTTTCATTTCAATTGCGCACAGCGATAGTTGTTAGTTGCCGCCGCGGAGCACATGCTTGCCAATCACGGTGATCGCACCGTCTTCGTCGATGTAGCCCATGTTCAGCATTGCCCGCCGCCCAGCAGCGGTCATTTTCTTACCCGCAGCGTGACGGCGTAGCGACTTATACGCCAAGTGGGCCTCGTAGGTGTTAGACTGGCCAATACGTTTCCAGGACATTTTCTTTTCCTTTCTCTGGTCTTGGGAATGTGTTTTATGCAGTCCCCCGCCTTCCCCAGCGGGGGACCAAAATTATCAATAGGGGTTTGTGGAGCCGGCGGCTACGTGAACAAGCGAGTCAGCGTGGCGAACTTTTCAGCCGGAATCGCTTCAAAGAAGATGTCACCGTCGAAGATGCACGCATCCCAACCCTCACGGACGACACGGAAACCATCAACATGCATGGTGATAAGCCCGGTATCCTCCAGGACGAACAACTGGCGCATCTCCTCGAACCGCTCCTCCGGCACCCGGAACAGCTCACGCTCACCGCGGGTGAAGACCACCCCATCATCGACGCGCTCAGCGACGGTCCAATCAAAAAGCTTTCCCAGGTACACGCGCGTGGTGCTATCCTCCACGTCACCGATTTCAGGGCAGTCACCTACCCGCTCAGCCGGCGGCTCCCCCTGTCCAGCAAGCAATGCCGCTTCTTCCTCAGCCGCTGCCGCAGCCAAAGATGCCTCATGCTCAGCTTCCCATTCTGGCGTGTCCATCTCAGCGGAAATCTCATTAATAAGATCCCGCATGAGGTTGCCCGTTAACTGTGGTTTATCCTCATTATCAGGCTGCTGATCTGCATCATCCACTGGCTGCGCACCCCGGAGCTGAATCTGGATCCCCTCATCCGTGGCCACCAAATCAATTGTGCAATCCTGATCGGTGTCCGCGTGCAGGTGCAAATGGAACTGGATAGGGGCGCCATCACTCACTGGGATGCTCATATCAACCACACCAGCCCCCAAATCCGCACTACTCATCATTGTTATTCCTTTCTCTTCGAGATCTACGCACCACACCTCGTGGCGCTTGGTGCCCATGGCTGGATTCGAACCAGCAGCATCCACATGAAGCCCGGACTGGATGCGGCCATTTCATGGGCCTGGTGCCGGATAAACCGCGATAGCGTCATCCCGTACACGCTCAGCCACGGCGATAACTACGGAACCATTGAAAAACGCTGACATCACTACGCCCTCCTTCTAAACCAGATTTTTCTTCGCTAGCGCTTCGATCGAGTCACGGTTGATCCGCCGGGTGCGCTGGCTGAAATACGTCGCTACCAACGCTTTCTCCGCGATTAATTTCTCCACCGTGTCCGTGCTAACCTGCATATACTCCGCAGCCTGCTTGACCGTCAGCCACTGCGGGGCAATCACTACCTCACGCATCCTTTTCCTTCCTCTTGCTTTACGACGCCCCGGCGCGAATCACGCAGCAGATCGCTTACTTGGCCGGCGGCGTTGAGGTCGGATTTTTTCTGTCGAAACGTAAAATGCATCGGCGAATTCAACCGGATAGGTTGTCAATACAGATCCGATAAATCGTGGTCCTGCTTCGGCTTGCCCTCTGGCATATCGGCTAATAGTCGATACGGTTGTCTGCAGTTCATCCGCTAGGCCGGATAAGCTGCCCGCTTGCGTTATTCGATGCTCAAGCCAATCTTGTCGCACTCGAACCGTGTTTACGGTAGGCATTTCGCCTCCTTTGTTTTTAAACAATCTTGATTTGTGCTTACGCAAGCAAGAATAGACCAATTTTTGTTCTAGCACAAGGCCAATTTGGATTGGCCCAATAACTTGCCTTTTTGTGCTTACGCAATTACGATCTGACACATGAAGCAAACTCGCTGGTGGAAATACGTAACAGAAACAATCCAAGGTCGCACTTTCAAAGAAGCTGCCAAAATCGCAGGATTCGACCAATCAGCTTTCACCCGATGGAAAGATGGTGCAGCCGCAAAACCTGAATTCGTTGTAAAATTTGCCCGCGCCTATAACCGCAATGTCTTAGAAGCCCTAGTGGAGGCAGAATTTATCACAGAACAAGAAGCGGGATTGCAAAAAGTAAACGTTCCAGATATCCGATCCGCACTACGGCTCGCACCTGAGGAATGGCTAGCTGACGAGGTACTCAACCGAATGCGCGTAGGCGCAAAAACTGACGAGTTCGCACCCCCTCTTGACGAACTGGTTGAACGCAAACGACATAAAGCTAATAAACACCCTGATCCCAAACCGGATGATCCTTGGGCTGCTGCGACCACAGTTAGTGGTAAGGGCTCGTGGCGCGGTGATGAAATGGTTGCCGATGACTCGGAGGAAGAAGGCTTCCTCGGCGATGACGACTACAGTGATGGGCCATGATTTTGTACTACAACCAGCGGGTTCCCCAATCGCCAAATTATGCATAATAAACGCATGACCATTCATGAAGATTGGTATTACAACACAGTCAACGGCGACACCGAGAAAGCAGCCTCATTACGTGCAGGTATCACCACTAGTACGCTTAACCGACAACTAGCAAAAGGAACATTGTCGGAAGGCAACGTTATAGCCATAGCAAGGGCATACGGACAAAATCCGGTGGAAGCCCTGGTACGAACTGGATACCTAACAAAAGAAGAGGCAACAAACAGCTCTCAATCGCTAATTAAAATGCTCAACAATCAGGAACTAATTCATGAGCTTGCCCTGCGAGTGAATGACGATGAAGCAATCTGGGCTAAAGTTTTCAGCAAAGCAGATGAACTAAAACCAGATTAAAATTGAATTGTGATGAGCATTGACCAGTGGATATATGAGACAATCGGTAGTGATTCTTTACGGCAAGCTGCGTCACTTGCGTCACTCTCACAGTCGACGTTTAGCAGACAGCTAACAAACAAGTCAATTACTGTCGAGACTGCGGTTAAAATCGCCCACGCATACCAAGTGAGTGTTATCCCCGCACTCATGGCCCTTGATATCGTGACCGAAAACGATATTGCCGAATTTGCCAGCGAAGCAACTATACAGGACGCTTCCGATGAAGTCCTTTCAGCTGAAGTGCTACAACGAATGAAAGCAAGTTCAGCACTTATAGACACCCCAATCGACGAAGTTGAACAGCATCTTGCCGAACACAAGCATCGTGCAGTAGATGAAGTACATGATGGAATCATGAATTTTGATACTTGGTTAAAATCGCTACCAGGCACACCGACACCAACTATTGCTGCAAAAAAATCGGGCCTAGCTGCACCAACTCTGCTACGTCATGTAGAACGGGGGTACTCGACCGCCGATAACGTTATAGCGATCGCAAAAGCTTACGGAGTCAGCCCCATCGACGCTCTAGTTGACAACGGAATGCTTGAGCCATCCGACCTCGGTGGCGAACGATCCCCCATCAAGGCGGCTCTCCGAGATGCCACTATCACCGAGCTACTAGAAACACTTATCGAGCGAGTAAACAACTCGGGCCTAATCGAAGGCAGTTTTGAGATGAGCACCATCGCGGCGCATAAGCCTAGTGATGGAGCAAATAAACTAAACTCCGATCCTAAACTGGATGATCCTTGGGCCGCAGCAGCCACAGTCGGCGGCAAGAGCTCGTGGCGTGGTGATGAAATGGTTGCCGACGACTCGGAGGAAGAAGGCTTCCTAGGTGATGATAATTACAGCGATGGTCCATAATTTTTGTGCTACAACCAGCGGGTTTCCCAATTCGGGACTAGCCTAGATAGCATGGGAGTTCTTAGTGTCGGCGGCCCACAGAATATGCTTTCACTCTCCGATAAAAGGCTTGCGCTTGTTTACGCTGCAGCTTTGGAGGTTTTTAAGCGAACTGGCCGCATTACTATCTGCTCTTGGTACGGCGATGAAGAACAATACGCTGCTGTGAGCGCATCCGCTCTTTTTCCTAAATCAATTCCTTTTCCTGGAAGAGCCTACAAGATCAAAGAAGTTGATGATGGCCAATACGTTTTGGTGCTCATTCCTGCTTACAGCACAGAACCGGCACCGGTACCCAAGCCTAAAGCCGTCAAGAAAGTCGCCGATCTCGTCGAAAAGCATGATTGCTGGCTCATACTAGACAAAAGCGACCAAATCATCAGCACCCCCAAGGTCATCGAAGAAATCAAGGCCACTGCTAAGTGCATTGATGGAGTAGCCTACCTCAAGGAACTAAACTCCCAAGAAGAAGCTTAAAGTTCTTACTCGTAAACAAACCCCGGCGCGCTCAGGTGACCGGGGTTGATGTATTTGATAATTATGTGCATGGCCTGTAATCGAATCTTTACCTAAAACCTATATACGGATAAGTCTTTAGCGGGTAGTCTTTTCCTTAAATAATATTCATAAGAACATGAGGGAACGACCATGGCTGGTATTTATGATGCCCGATCTACTAGGGAGTGGTGCAATCAAGAAGCCGTAGGTGAGCTTTTTTGCCAGACGGTACTTAACGATAGCGGAAGAGGTTGCAGCCATGATAACCATGCTTGATTTGGAACAATTAGCAGAAGAGATGGGCGTTATGATAGTTACCCATACCGGTGGCAAGAAGGGTGGTTGGAATCCGGCAACCCGCACCGTCAGCCTTCGGGAGGGCATGCACGAAGTGCAAACATTGTGCACGCTAGCACACGAACTGGGGCATGCCCACTATAGACACCAGCTTGGCGCAACAGGATTGGCACGCGAACAACAGGAACGTGAAGCAAACGAATGGGCCGCAATCTTACTCATAGATGAGAATGATTACATGGCGGCCGAAATCAACTGTGACAGTATAAGCTCGATCGCTCACGAGCTGGGCGTGACTATTCTCATGGTAGGGATTTGGAGGCGACTCTACGCCAAAGGGAAGATACCGCAGTACTGCATCCAGGACTAGTGATTCCTCAATACAATAGGGCAACAAACCCCCCGGAACCCGGGGGTTTTCTTTGGTTAAATCTCCATATCATTTTTGGTTTTTCATAACGGTTTACCATTTTTGGAGTTAGACTTAGCCCATGGTTAGCATGCCGGATATCATTAAGGTTGATCTCTTAGATTTTGATGCTAGGAACGCCCGATTAACCCTAAACGAAGCACCCTCCCAAGATGAACTGATTCAAGAGATAGCCAGAGTGGAATGGAAGAGTTGCATTGAACTGCTAAAACATATCGTAAAATATGGCCAATTGTCTCCTTTGGAAAATATTCTTCTACTTAGCCACGGAAACCGGTACATCGTTCTAGAAGGGAACCGTAGATTATTCGCGTTACGGCTACTAAACCAACATAAACCAACGCTCCAACTCCTGGACGAAAGAAAGCAAACGCAGGTTGAAAGCATAGTGAAGGGACATAATCCCATCACCGAAGTAAGAGCAGTGATCTTTGAACACCGAGTAGATGCTGCACCATGGATCACACTCAAACATGCAAGCGGGCAAGGCGGAGCTGCCATGAAACCCTGGAGGGCCTTCGAAAAAGACAGGGACGAATACAACCGCAACCCTGATAACTGCCCAAAAACTCTTGCGTTTATCTACACAGCAATCAACTTACGAGGCAGCCACAAAGGGTTCGCGGATGTTATTGATCGTGTCCTTGATAATGGGTACACGAACCTGGAACGAATCATCACGAGCTCATTTTTCGAAGAAATGACCGGCATCACCATTAGCGGCACTATGCTCCGCAGTCCTTATGGGGAAAAATATGTTCATAACATCGTAATGAGCATTTGTGAGGCACTAGCCAACAAGGAAGCTAACTCCCGTGATCTAAACAAAACAACAGGGCTTGAAAAATTCATTCAATCAATCGTGGAAAAACACGAATCATCAAAGACACCCAACGAGAAAGTAGAGTTAGACGCTAAGATTCCGCAAGCCGTCGATAAACAATCTAACGAAACACCACAAGCCCCATCACCTGCCGGTACACAAACAGCGCTAATAGAACCAGCAACGAAGAAGCAACAAACCCGCACCAAACAAAACAAACAAAAAGCATTAGCAGGATTCACGCCAAGCAATTTAGGGGACAAACTTAACCAAATGGTGCGAGAAGCACAAAAACTCACCATCCATAATTACCCAGAAATCCTTTTCGCCACATACAGGATCTTGTTAGATTTAGGCTGCCACTACTATGCAAAAGAACGAAACCTCACTTTTGATCGCGGCATGGATATCTGTCAGCGCGTGTTGTTGGTCTTAGAGCACATTAATCCAGACGCATCCAACGACTCAGGTGGAGTTCAAAATCACACACCTTTGCAGACCTTGTATCAAAAATTCAATAACACCCCACCAAAGATCCTCCAAACAGGGGTACATGTTTGCAATGTGGTGACCAATATTGAAGAGGTAGAAAAATACAACTCCCAAGTTCGGGAAGTGTTGGTGGCCATCAACGACGCTCTCGGGCACAATAGAATATTATGAGATTTATTTCCCCACTCCGGTATCCAGGCGGCAAAGCAAAACTCGCCCCCTACATTGCTTCGCTCATCAACGCCCAACAAATACCGCCACGCTACTATGCGGAACCCTTTGCCGGCGGTGCAGGAGCTGCGCTAAAACTCCTCCACGAGGGAATCGTCGAACATGTTTATCTCAACGACCTTAACCCCGGTATCGCAGCATTCTGGCGGGCAATCACCCAAACCCCTGAAAACTTCAACGACCTCATTGCCACCTGCGAACTCAACATTGATGCATGGAAACACTATAAAAACATTTACGATACGCCCCAAAACAAGGATGACCTCACACTCGGGTTCGCCACCTTCTACCTCAACCGCACATGCCGATCCGGTATCCTAGGCGCCCGACCTATCGGAGGTATGGAACAAACCGGCAAATGGAAAATCGACGCCCGATTCAACCGCGATAACCTCAGCCACCGCATCCGTACTATCGCCGCCATGGCAGACAACATCACCATCACCGAATCAGAAGGCATCGACTTCCTCACCACCATGGAAGAACACGCTGAAAACGTTTTCGTCTACGCTGACCCCCCTTACTTAGGCCAAGGCGAAGGCCTCTACCTCCACGCCTTTGATGAACCCCAACACAAAGCGCTCGCCAAGAAACTAGCCAACGCCACATTTTACTGGATGCTCACATACGATGACGACCCCTTCATCACCGAAGGCCTCTACCACCACTCCCGAGCAGCAATCTTCCCCATCGCCCACACAGCCCACCATCAACATGTCGGCGCCGAATCAATCATCTACTCAAGCAACCTCACCATCCCTAACCTACAAGTCACCAAAAAACACACCGCGCAATGGACACCCAACACCACCCAACCCGAACCCATTCTTTTCTGACCCTTACTTGGGTTATTTTCACGAAACCCCACTAAAAAAGCGTGACCTGCTGATTTATTTTTGAAGGCCTGAAAATATGACCAAACCTCAAAATAAGAAACCAGTCCCCTCTATTCAAGGGAAAGTAACATCGTTGGTAATAATATAGCCAGATAGTTATATTATTACCAATAGTTTTACATTCATGAGTTACCCCCAGCATTAAGCTCATTCACCGCTGATAGATAGGTTCACTTTATCCATAAGCACGTCAATACGACCCGTGCGTACCTTCATGTACACACGAATAATCGTTTCCAGATCCGATTGTCCCAATAGCCGGCCGATCTCTTTCACGTGCGCCCCCTGCTCAGCCAACCGCGTAATCAGCCAATTCCGCCCACAGTGCGGGTCAATATCCGTAGTTACTCCAGCTGCCACCTCAGCCGCGTTAAGCCGGCTACGGTAGCTTGTATCCATTACCGGGCGTCCCGTACGTGTTGTTGTGAAAAGCTTCACCGTACGGTCACCCCACTGGCTACGGACCCGGCATGCTGCCGCTGGGTAGTCCCTCATATGATCAAAGAAAAACTTGGTATGGCTGGCCATGATCGGCACAGTGCGATACCCCGCGGACGTCTTAGGCGTCTGCCAATTCATATACACATGGCTTTTACCATCAACTTTTTCCGTAAGCCTCTGCGCATTCTGTTCTATGGTGACTAGTATTCTCGGAGCATACGGCACATCACCTATCACACGCACATGCCGTTGTTCTAGAGCCAGAGCCTCCCCTATCCGCAACCCATGGAACAGCACCAATGACGTTAGCGCCTTATACCTGGCCGGCATATACTCAATGATCGCTTTGAGCTCCTCATCGGAGGGGAGATATTTTTCTTCCGGCTTCACTCTTATTCCCGCGGCCTTAATTTCCACCGGGTTAGCTGGGATTAATTCCCGATCCACAGCCGCAGCGCATGCAGCCTTTAACCGTTTGTAAGCCTTCTGATTCACCGTCGGCGACTTATACGCCACACTGATAGCCTCCCACCACTCATAAACATCATTCTTCGTCAGATCAGCAAGCGCAATCCCCGCAAGCCTAGTGATCGCAGCCACCTTATCGCCTGGTGGGAGGGGTGCCGTAATCCGATTCCGAACCGCCCTTTCATAAACCTGAATAGTGGACTCCTTCACCGGAACCGGCCGGTGCCGTAATGCCTCATGAAACCGCTCGACCCACTCACCAACAGTGGTCCTGCTAGCCTTACGCTTCTCCTGGGCTGCTTCCCGCTGGGCGGGTGGGGTCCATTGCCCAAACGTAATAAGCTCCTCTTCCCCAGATAACCACGCCCCGGCAAGCCGCTTCGTCTTAAACGTCGATGGCGCTTTATATGACACGCCCTTATGATGATACCGTGCCTGATAACGACCTGATGGAAGCTTACGGATACTGCCAAAAGCGGACATGACATTCCCCTATTTGAAGTCAGATTTGGCAATATTTCATGCCAAATTCATGCCAAATAAAACCATTTTCAACCCTACCCAACCGCCCCTAATCCCGTCTAGACTTCTCGTGAAGACCAGGTAAAATAATGAAAACCCCCAGGTCCAACATGTGAACCTGGGGGTTAAACGTGGAGCCGCCGGGAATTGAACCCGGGTCCTACGCCATGTTGCCAGGGCTTCTCCGTGCGCAGTTCGTGCACGATCTTTTACTCTGACCCTCCAGCTCGGACGAACCCTCCTGGATGATGGGCCACAGTTAACGATGAAAGTCCCGCTGTACCTCGTTAACCAAATAAAGCGGCAAGTCCCTTAGTCGATGCCAGGGTCCGGACCAGGGACGATTCCGGTCTGACAGACACGCGTATCGCTGTATTAGGCAGCGAGAGCGTAGTCGCGCTGAGTATTCTCGGCGCTTATGAGTTGCTGCGACGCTTACGGTGGTCTCTAGCCTGCACCGGCACGCTTCCCCTGGCGTAATGTTCGTAGTCGAAACCTGAATCGACCCCGTGTACTAGTCGGCGGGATGTGCATTTCCAACCAGCTCAGTCATTATAACACGCCAAGTTAACCGGTTATTCCCTTCACCCGACGCCCGAGGTCACGCACGATTTCTCGTTCTTCGGTGCGGCGTTTAATGTCTTGGCGTTTGTCGTAGGCTTGCTTACCTTGGGCGAGCCCAAGTTCGCATTTCAGGTGACCGTTTTTAAAATAAAGGCTCAGGGGCACCAGGGTTTTATTTCCGTCCCGAACTTTACCGGTGAGGGTGTCGATTTCGCGCCGATGCAGCAATAGTTTCCGAACCCGGCGCGGACTGTGGTTGGTCCAATGTCCGCGGGAGTATTCGGGGATGTGGAGGTTGCGGAGCCAGACTTCGCCGTCGTCGATCGTCGCAAAGGCGTCGACAAGCGATGCTTTGCCTTCGCGGAGGGATTTCACTTCGGTACCAACAAGCACCATGCCGCATTCGTAGGTTTCTAAAATATTATAATCGTGCCTGGCCTTGCGGTTTGTTGCAATGGTGGGGTTGAGGTTTGTGGTTTTTTTCTTCTTTTTAGCCATAGTTGTTTCATTGTAGCTTTTCGACGCCCACCGCTTGCGGTTGCACTATTTGCGAACATACCAGCGGAGAGTGCCTTGGGCGGTGATGGCTGCGAAGGCGATGCCAATGAGTGCCACGATGGGGGTGATGAGCCAAATGTCTGCGGTGGTGACTCGGGCGACGAGTTGGGAGTCGTAAAGGACTTTGAGGATTTTGTCGACGACCCAGATTTTTCCGGCGAAGAGGGCGAGGGCGGAGAGGATGGAGCCGGCGAGGACTGCGATGATGGCTTCGAGCACAAAGGGGGCTTGGGTGTACCAGCGGGAGGCACCGACCATGCGCATGATTTCGGTTTCTTGACGGCGGTTGAATGCGGTGATTTGCACCATGTTGACGATGAGGAAGATGGCTGCGAGTGCTTGGACTGCGGCGAAGAGGAAGGTGGCGTTGCGGATGGCGTCAAGGTTGCTGGTGGCGTCGCTGAGGTCGTCGACTTGGTCGATGATGGTTGCTACCTGGGGTAGTTGCCGGATGGGGTTGAGGGGTGTGGTGTCGAGGGGGTTGGTGAGTCGGACGTGGAGCGCTGCGGGGAGCGCATCGGGGGAGGTTTCCTTGACGAGGAGTGGGTCGGATTCTTGGAAGAGTTCGACATACCTTTGGTAGGACTGTTCGCGGGACCGGAAGGTGACGGATGCTACCCCATCGGATTTGCTGAGGAGGTCGCGGACTTCGGTGCATTCTTTGCTGGTGCAGTCTTTGTCTTTGGCGGAAACATCGTCGTTGAATTGGACCATGACTTCTACGCGGTCGAGGTAAATGTCTTTGGTGCGTTCGGTCATGGTGGTGACGAGGAAACCGGTGGCGAGTAGGGCGAGGGAGATGGCGGTGGTAATAATGAGCGCCATGGTCATGGTGAGGTTGCGTCCGAGTCCCCGGAGTGCTTCGCGGATGACGAAGTTGAAGCTCATGATTGTCCTCTCTTGGGTGCTGCTTGTGTGGGTGGCTGGTGGGTTTTATGCTTCGCCGTAAACACCGTGGGCGTCATCGCGGACGAGGTTGCCGAGTTTGAGTTCGATGACTCGGCGGCGCATGTCGTTGACGGCGCGGGCGTTGTGGGTGGACATGACGATGGTGGTGCCGGTGCGGTTGATTTGGTTGAGGAGGACCATGATGCCGTCAGCGGTTTCGGGGTCGAGGTTGCCGGTGGGTTCGTCGGCGAGCAGCACGAGGGGTCGGTTTACGAAGGCGCGGGCGATGGCAACACGTTGTTGTTCGCCGCCGGAAAGTTCGTGGGGGTAGCGGTTTTCTTTGCCGGCAAGGTCGACGAGTTCGAGGGTGTTGGGGACGATGCGGGCGATTTTGTCTTTTCTGGTTCCTATGACTTCCAGGGCGAAGGCTACGTTGTCGTAGACGGTTTTTTGTTGGAGGAGTCGGAAGTCTTGGAAGACGTAGCCGATTTTTTGCCGTAGTTTGTTGATCTGGCGGCCTTTGAGTTTATTGACGTGGAAGTCGTCGATGTGGATGTCGCCGTAGGTGACGTTGGTTTCGCGGATCATGAGTTCGAGGAAGGTGGATTTGCCGGAGCCCGAGGGGCCGATGAGGAAGACAAAATCGCCTTTGTCGATGGTGAGCGAAATTTCGTTGAGTGCTGGGCGGGTTGAGGTTTTATAGAGTTTGGTGACGTTGTCAAAGGTGATCACTTAGACCACTGTAGCCAAGCCCCTGTGATTGTTGGGGCTCATGATGCTCGTGTTGCAGGGGTTTTATTTGGTTTCGGTGTGTTGTCCCTTGCGCCACCGAATCCCTGCTTCGAGGAATTTATCAAGGTCACCGTCTAACACTTTTTGGGGATCCCCCACTTCGAAGCCGGTGCGGAGATCTTTCACCATTTGGAAAGGATGGAGCACATAGTTGCGCATTTGATTGCCCCATGATGCGTTTCCGCCGGCGCCGAGGGCGTCTAGCTCCGCGCGTTCTTCTTGGCGTTTGCGTTCCAGGAGTTTTGCCTGAAGCACACGCAGCGCCGAGGCTTTGTTTTGGATTTGGGATTTTTCGTTTTGGCAGGTGACAACAATACCGGTGGGGATGTGGGTGAGTCGCACGGCGGAGTCGGTGGTGTTGACGGATTGGCCGCCCGGCCCGGAAGAGCGGTATACGTCGACTCGTAGTTCGGAGTCGGGGATGTCGATGTGGTCGGTGATTTCCACCACTGGGAGCACTTCCACTTCGGCGAAGGAGGTTTGCCGGCGGGCTTGGTTGTCGAAAGGGGAAATACGCACGAGCCGGTGCACACCTTGTTCCACCGATAAGGTACCGTACATGTATTCGCCGTGGACGATAAAGGTGGCTGATTTTATTCCGGCTTCTTCAGCGTAGGAGATGTCGTACACTTCTACTTTGCGTCCCTGTTTTTCGGCCCATCGAATATACATGCGCATAAGCATTTCAGCCCAGTCCGCGGCGTCGACGCCGCCCGCGCCGGAGCGGATGTTGATGAGTGCTTCCCGGGAATCGTATTCCCCGGACAGCATGGTGGTGACTTCGAGGGCATCAATGTCGGCCCGCAGATCGGCGAGTTCTTCGTCGGCAATGTCGGTGCCTTCGCCTTCTTCTTCGGCGAGCTCATACATAATGGGCAGGTCGGTGAGCCGGGAGCGTAGTGATTGCAATCTCTTCAGCTGGACTTGTACTTGCGATAATTCGCTGGTGACCTGTTGCGCATGTTCGGGGTCATCCCACAGGCTGGGGTCGGCGGCTTTTGCTGCTAGTTCCCGGGCACGATCACTCAAATCGGCAGGGTTCATCACCTTTTCAATCGAGGTCAGGGTGGTATCAAGCGCAGTAAGTTCGGCTGAAGTCTCGGGTCGCATAACCACTTAGTTTATCGCACGCTGCCGGGGGAAAATGGTAATCGCACTGCTAGGCGCATAGATTTTCTTCACTGTGACAGGGCACAATAGACATCATGAGTTCTCCAACACCATTACATGAGATGATTCCGGCGTTGATCAAGACCTTTGCGGTGGGGCATGAGGCCGATAGTGATGAGCATTTGGCTCAGGCCTTGGTGTATAACGCGGGCCGGTTGGCGTGGCGGTTACGTGAGGCGGGGCTGCAAGCCCCGGAGCAGAAGACGTCGGTGTCCGATATTGTGACTGAGGCGGATAAGGCCGCGGAGGCGTTTGTGGCTGGGGTGTTGGAGTTGGTGCATCCGGCGGATGGGGTGTTGGGTGAAGAGGGCACCCAGCGGGCCTCGGAGAGCGGTAAGACGTGGGTGATCGACCCAGTGGATGGTACCTATAATTTTGCGTCCGGCAGTGACTATTTTTGTTCGGCGGTGGCGTTGGTGTCGGGTTCACCGGCGGATCCCACCGAGGTGCATTTCGGTGCGGTGCACCGGCCGGCCATGGGATACACGTGGTTTGGCGGGCCGAACGTTCCTTCGACTAAAGACGGCAAACCCTTGGCGCCATTGGTGGATAAGCCACTGAATATGGTGTCGTTGGGCACATATATTCACCCGTCATCGCTCGCTGATCCGAAAATATTTTCGGCATGGAATAAGGTGGCAACCCGGGTCGCAACGCTGCGAATGTTAGGGGCGGGTTCGATTGATTTAGCAACGGTTGCCGATGGTGGGTTAGGCGTGTGGCTACAGCATAGCGTTGCGGATTGGGATTGGCTTCCCGGGCGGGCTTTGGTGGCCGGCGTGGGCGGATTATGCCAACGTGTAACAGCAGGCGGGGTAACATGGTCGGTTGCCGGCAATCGCCAGGCTGCCACTGAACTCATCGAACTGCTCCAAGGTTAACGAATGCCCTACCGCTCTGATATTGATTTTGCGCTCACCCTTGCGAATACCGCGGATGCTATCACCGTGGATCGTTTTGAGGCAACGGACTTGAATGTCTCATCGAAGCCCGACATGACACCCGTGTCCGACGCCGACGTCGCCTGCGAACAGGAGTTGCGCCGGCTGATTACGCAGCAATACCCCAACGACACAATTGTGGGGGAAGAATTTGGGGGCACCGCGGAATTTGCTGGTAGGCAGTGGATTATCGACCCTATTGATGGCACGAAAAACTTTGTGCGAGGCGTGCCAGTGTGGGCGACGCTCATTGCGTTGCTTGTCGACGGCATCCCCACGGTGGGAGTGATTTCGGCACCAGCTTTGGGCCGTCGTTGGTGGGCCGCTACCGGGCATGGGGCATTCCGGTCGGTAAATAATGTCACCAAGAAAATTCGGGTATCGAATATTAGTTCGCTAGAAAATGCCTCAATCTCCTTCTCATCTTTGGAGGGGTGGCAGCAGCTAGGGATACGTGACCGGTTTCTACAGCTCACCGACGACACTTGGCGACTCCGGGGATTTGGGGATTTCTTCTCCTACTGCCTCGTGGCGGAGGGTGCGGTGGATATTGCGGCGGAACCGGAGGTATCACTGTGGGATTTAGCGCCGTTAGCCGTGTTGGTGACCGAGGCCGGGGGGCGGTTTACGTCGTTAAGCGGCGTGGACGGACCGCATGGCGGCTCGGCGATAGCCACAAATGGGTTACTACATGACCAGGTATTACAATATCTTGGTCCCGCGGAATAGCAAGATAGGCAATAGCGCTAGCTTTTTATAGAATTTTGGATACAATAGTACCAAATTCGCTATTGGTTGAAAGAGCGTTATTGTGACCGTCCCTAGATCCCCATCAGACACGCCACCACCGCATGATTTTCGTTCGCCGGGGGTTCGTCTGCTTACCTATATCGTTGCGGGCACTACCGCACTCCTGGTCATCATTTTTCCCCTCATTGACCATGGATTTTCCAGCGGGGGACTCTATTCCCTCTTATGCGTTATCAGCACGGTGATGTTCATTGCCGTGGGACACGTCATGCGGTTAAAAACCGTGATTGCACTCGGCGTCATTATGGCGTTGTGGGCCGGTATATACCAAAGCGTGATTGCCGCGTTAGCGCTGCCAATCTCGCTGTCTCACATATCTGCCCCGGAAAATATATCACCTCTGACCGCCACCGCCGTGACGATGTGATAATTAATCACGCAACGCACCGCAGTAAATAACAATATAACCGTGTAATTACGCTACGATGCTGGGTGATTTAGGGAAAATACGACAGATACTACAAAGTAAAATCTATAATTCGATATGTAGATTAAGGACAATCCTATGCCTCGCCTCCGGTTCCACAATCTCAATAATGGCACGAATAACCGCATCGGCTCGGAAGACATCACCTCGACCGCCCTGCTTATCTTTTGTGCCGTCGTAGTATTGATCCCAGTCACGGGAATCGCCACGTTTACCTGGTACATGCCGTTCGCCTTCTTCAGTGGTGTCGCGGTCATGTTTTGCGGCACCGTCGTGCAATCCAGTCGCGTAGTCGTGGCCGGTACCGCTGTCGCAGCCTGGACCGTGATTAGCCCCCTGCTCTATTTGTGGATGAGCAACCTCACCGTTTAGCCACCACCATAAGCGCAAACCCGCCCCGTGGTCCCACATGGACCGGTGAGGCGGGTTACATTATTTTCCGAAGATTATCTGCAAGCGGATTTAGTCGTCCGGGAGCCGGAAACCGGCACCAACGCCATCCTTAGCGTCAATGTCGTGACGCACTGCTTCAAAGTTCGTGGAAATCGTCGGCATGTGGGCCGAGCCCTGCCATGGGGTGCGGCAGGACAGGTTATGGTCGGGCAATGCGCCGCCGGACACCATGCCCACCAGGCGATCGCCTTCCATCACGGGCGCACCGGAATCACCGGCCATGGCACACACTTGCGATACGTTACGGCCTTCATCAGCCACCCACACATGACCACAGGTAGTACCGCTGGCGACACCAGTCTTGCACACACGCTTCCACTGGCCAGGGGTTTCCCCACCAACATGGTTGACAGTCACGTTGTTATAGTGGCGGCTCACCCGAGCATTCGAATCCAATTCGATGACCGAGTAATCCAATTCCTTGTTCGAATCCACAACCGTACCGGAACGGCCCACCCGCCAAGAGTCGGCGGATTTCACCGGATCCCCGGGATTACCACAGTGCCCGGCAGTGATAGCAACCTTGCGGCCCTGCTTATCGTAGCCGGTGGCGGCAACAGTGCACAGCTGATTATCGCCGACGTATACCGGGGTGGATGGGCCATACAGGGAATTGCCCTCCCGTTCGGTAAACACCGAGGCCAGCGGGGTATCCGGCTGGTCAAACCAGGAGCCCGGCACCCGATGCAATACCCGGTTTGCGGTGAACCGCTGCGCCATAAACTTGGAGAATGGATCATACTGCCAGTGGTAGTTCGGGCCATCAATGATGGGCCGATAGTCCTTCCCTACTTCCTTATACGGCTCCCCGGCATAGTTCACCCCAGAACTAGCCAATTGGGCCACCTGAGACTCAAACTGGGCAACCTGAGCCTCGAATTCAGCCGCATTGCGGTTAATGTTGGGCCGCTGCATCAGCTTATTTGCCGAATACTCGGTCGAGCTGAGCGAACCATCGCGCAGCTTATTGATGTTTTCGAATAATTGGCTCACGCTACTGATTGCTCGTTCCGATGGTGCGGTAGCCTCTTTGATTTGGGCATCAATATACCGGCGCACGAGTGGCGGAGTTTCGGTTCGCCCCGGCTCATACTCATCCGAGTCGGCACCAGCTTCGGTATCCTGAGTTTTATTCTCAGATTTTTCCGTGTTCACGATGTTTGCTGCGCTCTCCAACGCATTTGCAGGCACGCTCGGCACATTTGGCACGGTTGGAGCATTCGGGGTCTCTGGCGTTACGGCGGTCTCGGGCACGCTTGGCGACGGCGCCGGCTGTTGGGAACTACCAGTCACCGAATTAATCGCTGACGAAAGCTCAGAAGAAATCCGTGGCACTACCTCGGGCATTGCCTGCTCCGGGGGAATATCCTGCGTGAAATTCGGAACAGCCGGGGCCTCCGGAACGGTGGGCGCAACCGGTGTGGCAGCCGATAAGGAATTCACCGCGGAATCCACAGCCTGCTGCGCATTTTGGGCTGCCTGCTCGGCATTTTGCGCCGCAGCGACTGCCCCATTGGTCACGGCCGGGTCGACAGGGATACCGGCATTCGCCAGTTCTTGAGCCGTCTGTGAAACAACATCAGACGCAGAAGGCGGCTCAAGCGCCCCAGCGCTAGGGATGGTTGTCATCCCCAACGAGCTCACAAACGCTGCGATAGCAAGGCAGCGAAAGGTGGACTTTTTATGCATGAAGCAAAGCCTCTCTCCCATAGAAAAACGGGGGTCAATTGTTAAGCTGTGGCTATCATGCCATGGAATTTAGTTAGTCGGTACCATCTACCCCCATCAGGGTTATGCCAGGGGGTCATTAGAGTGCTACCAGAATACCACCAGAATACTACCAGGATCCTGACAGGATATTGCCAGAATGCCATCGCAGCGATGTGTGTGAGCTAGGCTTATTCGATTTCGACTAGTGCCTGCCCACCCTGTACGGAATCACCTACGGCGACATGCACCGCAGTCACTACACCAGCATTGGGTGCTGTGATTTCAGTCTCCATTTTCATGGCTTCGAGGATAAGCAATACCTGCCCAGCCTCGATCTCATCACCCTGGTTGACCAGGATCTTAAACACTGAGCCGGCCAGCGGCGCAATGACGGCGTTAGCGGACACGCCCTGCACGGATGCAGTAGCTGGCTCCTGATGGTTGGCGTTGCCGCCACCCCCAAAGACGATCGAGCCTAACTGCCGGCGTTCTTCTTCGACCTCAACTTCGACAGCATAGGCAATACCGTTGACGGTCACGGTGAGTTTCATGTGTTTTCCTCTTCTGATATTTCAGTCGTTAATTCTCCAGCATGCGCTGCTGGACCGATTGGCGACCTTGGGCGGCCCAAGTACGGTGCCGCAGGTAGTGCACCGCCTTCACCTTGCCCTTATTCCCCATAAACGCACTGACCGCTGCCGAAATGGCAATGATGACGTCTTCTGGAATGGAAGCATCGGAGCGTTTGCGTAGCTCAGCGATCTCCGCCTCGGCTTGGTCGAGACGAGCACTGAGCTTGTGGACAAGCTCAACCAGTTCTTGATTGGTTAATTCACTCATGATTTTTCGCCTTGGTGGTGTTTTTATGATGGGGACAGGCCGTGCTTCTTCTTCGGCCGGTGCACCCGCTTATTCGCCAAGATTTCCAGGGCATTCGCAATATGCCGACGGGTATCCGCCGGGTCGATGATGTCGTCGACCAAGCCCCGGGATGCAGCCATGAATGGCGTGGAGAAGGTTTCTTTGTACAGGGCGATGAGTTCTTCCCGCTTAGCAGCAGGATCCTCGGCGTCGGCGATTTCCTTCCGGAACACCACATTGACGGCGCCTTCGGCACCCATAACGGCGATTTCGGCGGTGGGCCAGGCAAAGACCCGATCCGCACCCAGGTCCTTCGAGCACATGGCCAGGTGGGCGCCACCGTAGGACTTGCGCAATTCCACGGTCACCTTCGGCACCGAGGCCGACGAATAGGCATAGAGCATCTTAGCCCCGTGGCGGATAATGCCACCGTGTTCCTGGGCCACACCAGGCATGAAGCCGGGCACATCCACCAGGGTGACCAGCGGGATGTTAAAGGCGTTACAGAAGCGGATGAACTGCGATCCCTTATCGGAGGAGTCGATATCAAGCACACCGGACATGACGTTGGGCTGGTTAGCGATCACACCAACGGTACGACCCACGATACGCCCGAAGCCCACCACAATATTGCGGGCAAAACCAGCCTGGACTTCGAGGAAATCCCCACGGTCCACAATGCGGGTGATGATTTCCCGCACATCGTAGCCCTTCTTGCCCTCAACGGGAACAATGTCACGCAATTCGTAATCGGGTTCCACCACCGGATCGGGATCCACCACCGGCGGCTCCTCCGTGTTGTTTTGCGGCAGGAAGCTCAGCAGTTTTTGGGCGATCAGGATTGCTTGTTCGTCATCATCGGCAATGAAGTGAATGTTGCCAGACTTGGTCATGTGGGCATCAGCACCGCCAAGCTGTTCGGTGGTGACTTCTTCACCGGTGACCGACTTAATCACGCCGGGGCCGGTAATAAACATATTGGCCTGCCGGGTTTGGATAATGAAGTCGGTGAGGGCCGGCGAATAGGCGGCGCCCCCGGCACAGGGGCCAGCAATGATGGAAATCTGGGGAACCAGACCAGATAGCAGCACATTGTGGTAGAACACCTTGCCATAGCCAGACAGGGAGTCAATGCCTTCCTGTACGCGGGCTCCACCGGAGTCGTTAATGAAGATGAATGGCGTGCCAGTCGTGGCGGACGCTTCCATCATGGCCGCAACTTTGTTCGACTGGGTTTCGCCGGCGGAACCACCCATAACGGTGAAGTCTTGGGAGGCAATGTGTAGTGGGCGGCCGAAAACGGCGCCGGAGCCGGTTACCACACCATCGGCGGGTGCATCGGCTTTGTCCATGCCGAAATGGGTGGTGCGGTGCTTGGCAAACATTCCGGTTTCGAAGAACGTATCGTCGTCGACAAGCAAATTGATACGTTCACGTGCGGTGAGCTTGCCTTTGGCGTGTTGTTTTTCGATTTTTTCTTCGCCGCCACCTAATTCAACCTTATGGCGGGCTTCGGCCAATTGTTCGAGACGCTGCTCCATGGTTGGGTCATTAGCCATGATCTCTCCTTATTACTTCGACGTTATTCGGCTGGCTCGACGTGAACGGTTTGGGTGCGGCCACCAACGCTGACCTTGTAGGTGATGGGCTCTAGCACGGGTTCGTTCTCCCGCTTCTTTTGCTTGCTGGGATCTACACCCACATTCTTCGGCCCATCGGGGCGGGTCTTGAAGAAGCCCGGTGCCACGTTGGGGAATAGTGCGTTGGTGAGCACGTCTTCGTCGGTGCCGTCGAAGCCTTCCAACTTCTCGGCGTCGGAAACCAGGGTGTCCCATTCGGGTTCTAGCAGGTCGGCAGGGCGAACCGTGATCTGCTGCTTCTTGGTTTGCTGTTCCGCTTGCTTGATGAGCTCGGGGTCGCGTTCACCGATGCATTCGCCATAATAGCCCAGCATAAGGTCGGCGAATTCGGCGGTCATGACCTTGTAGGGGCCCATGAGCACGTTAAACACCGCCTGGGTACCCACAATTTGCGAGGATGGCGTCACGAGTGGCGGGTAGCCGGCGGCGGCACGAACTCGCGGCACTTCTTCCATCACTTCGTCGATACGGTCGCCGGCACCTTGGGCTTGGAGCTGAGATTCCATATTGGATAGCATGCCGCCGGGGATTTGCGACAGGAAGATATTGGTGTCGACCAGGGTTTTCGACTCGAATTCGCGGTACTTCGGGCGAATCGTCTTGAAGTGGTCGCGGATCTTAATCAGGCGATCCATGTCCAGGTCGGCGGTATAGCCGGTGCCTTCCAGCATTTCCACGAGGGATTCCGTGGGGTTGTGACCTGGGCCAAGCGACAGTGAAGAGATGGCGGTATCGACCACATCGGCGCCAGCTTCGATGGCCTTCATGAGCGTGACTAAGGTAACACCAGTGGTGGAGTGGCAGTGTACGTTGATTTGTACGTCGTCGCCGTAGGTGTCTTTGACACCGCGAATAATGTCGTAGGCAGGTTGTGGTTTCAGCAGAGCTGCCATGTCTTTGAGGGCGATGGAGTCTGCCCCCATATCGAGGA